>OCZA010000447.1_pt1 | contig 14342 bp, 9 predicted proteins | sample 1539021 | NCBI WGS metagenome assembly OCZA01 (sample SAMEA2619376, study PRJEB22493) | marine metagenome | biome: marine biome (ENVO:00000447); feature: surface water layer (ENVO:00002042); material: "saline water (ENVO:00002010), including plankton (ENVO:xxxxxxxx)" | depth 5 m | reverse complement strand
ATCTGTTTAATTTTTTTTGCAGCATTATTCATTGTTAAATACCAATTGTCAATATTCATATTAAACCACTCAGGATGATAATTATATTCATTACCTAACTCCCAAAGCAGTATTGCATTATGATCTTTATATTTATTTATATAATCGATATATGTTCCGTTTAAAATGTCATAATATCCATTTTGATTATAACCAAAACTTGTAATTACTTTAATTCCTGCTTTATCAATTTTATTCAAAATAGCGAGTTCATCTATCGGAGAGTAAACTCTTATTGTGTTAATGCCAGCTTCTTGCATCAACAATAAATCTTTGTCAATAGTACTAAAATTTCTTTTTGTTTTTCCAATGGGTACAGGATCATAACAGATACCTTTTATAAAATATTCAGTACCATTAACATTTAATTTATTGTTTTGAATTTCAACCTTATTTAACTCAGGGCTTTCTGCAAGTAAAGCAAATATTAGAGAAGTAAAAACAATCAATTTCTTCATTTATTTTTCTTATTTGGTTGTTAATACATCAATCCTTTGTATTTCGTTTGTTCTTTCAAATATTTTTTTACTATTAATTTGATCAATTTCATTTCCATTAATTTTATTTTTTTCTCCATTTGAAAATGAAATTACTGTTTCAGCTTTATTTGATAGATGATAAATTACTGGCACTTGGCAAATACTAAATCCTAGTGATTTTTCTTCTAATTCAACATGTTGAATATTGTTGTTATAATCAACATATTTAAACTTACTCTTGTCATTTATAAATTCATCTTTTCTCAAAATTGTTGTATCAAATGAAATTTTACCCTCTTTAACTCTGACACCTAGCTCACCGAATCTGCTTATAATATCTTCCTTTACTTGACCGGTCATTCCAGGCTGTTGTGCTCCCCTTCCAAATGGTGTATGAGAATAAGGATCAGTCGGAAAAGCACCATATAAATCAGGCGACTTGTTTACTCCAATACCTTCATTAATTTCAAAATAATGATCAAATAATTGACCCACGACTTTATCATCACTATTTGAAATAATAGCTTTATTTGTTACTTCATAAACTGCTAATTGTAGTTTAGAGACCATATGCCAGTAGATTGAACCTAGACCCTCATAGCCATAAAAAGTTCCCGACCTCCCGGTAAAAGATTTATGATCGAAAACTTTTTCGAATAAATCATAAATAAAATTTCTTTCCTTTTTAATTGTGTCGCTATATTTTTCAGGAAGATTTTTTAAAGCATCAATTAATGAATTTATATTGTTGAATGAGCCATTGAAATGATATCCATCTTCACAATCTTTAACGATAATTTGTCTATTATTATCATTTAAAAGATCTGTTAATAATTTAGATTTTAAAACATCTTCTTTTTGAATATTGTTTTTTTCTAAAAATCCCGGAAGATTTTTATTAGGATATAATAAATAGCTGTATTGATCAGATCTAAATAATTTACTTCCTCTCAAACTATTTAATACATTTAAATTTTCTTCAGTATTTAATGCTTTCGAACTCAAAATTGCAACTTGACCTTCAAGCATTTCAGGTAAATAAGAGATTTTTACTGAATTGTCATCAAGTGTGATTAAATTATAGGCGTGATATAATCCGTCAGCTCTTTTATTTGCTTTAATTGAATGATCTAAGAATTTTATAGTTATTTCAGTAAAATCAAGTAAATCTTTTTTGTTAATTAGGCTTCTTTCACCTGAAAAACCATTTTTATAAATTGAATTTCTATAAGAACTGGCTGCTGTTCCCAACAGGTCTAAAATAGTTTTTCTGTCACCGTCATTGATAGAGCTACTAGTTAGATTTTCATTAGTTTTCAATGAATTATAGACTTGATCAAAATAATTTTTTAATTCTGAGGACAAATCGTATTCAGATAGACTATACTTATCAATTATATTTTTAAAATATTCCAGGAATCTTCTTAAGTAGTATAAAGTAACCATTGAAACACCATTTCCTACTAAAGCATTATTCGCATCATTCCATTCAGGTCGTTGAGTGTTCATCCAAATACCAGCTTCTGGTATAAAGTTTGAAATTTTTGCTAGTGTCGTTGCTAAGATTTTCTCAATAAAATTGACTTTAATAATAAAGTAGTTTTCATCTCTGAGTAGAGCTCCATCGATTCCAAATCTTTCTCTTCTTCTAAGAATTTTTTCTTCACATTCATGATCAAAATCAATTGTATTTTTTGGATCTTTTAAAATTTCGTCATGACTTTTTATTCTATACGGAACATTTGCATAAACAAAAAAATCATGATCTAAATATTTTTTAATTTTTCCAGGGTAATAATCTTCAATAAATTCTAAGAACTTCAGTAAATAAATTATTTGGTGATCACCCCAATACCCAATATATGACCAAGGATTATCAGGCTCAATAGTTTCCCAATCAAAACCATATTTGGTAACTCGGTACGGGTTATATCCATCAAAAGTTGTTGAATTTAAAAATTTACAAATGATTCCCTCAATGAATTCTGGATATGAGTAAGCTAAAGCTTCCCAGTTTTGAAAAATATCTCTCCAATTTCCCTGATAATCAAGAATTTTTGAGTTATCAATTTCATTTCTTGTATTGATAGAAAATTTGTTCCAAGGTCTACTTGGATCCCCGTGTCTTCTGCTAAACTTCAAAGGTAAGTACTCGTAACAGAGTCTTATAAAATTCTTATCATCATCACTTTCACATAAAAATCTTAGCTTTTTAATATCAAAATTATCAGGAAGATTATTAATTAAATCCTTCTTTTTTGAATAGACTTTTTTATTTGATCTATTAACATACTCACTAAAATCTGATTTTTCAATATTATAATGATCATCAAATATTCCACCTCTCATAATATTGAAAAGAGTATTTGAGAAATGACGGATGTTTCTTAATCTTCTATTAGAAGTTTGCAAACCATCTGACGATCCAACTAATTTTAATAGGTCATCTGATGCTTTTTCTACACAATTATCTAATTTATCAGAAATATTTTTCTGTTTTGTGAGGGTGTTTTTAAGTTTTATTATTTCAGATGAAGATTTATTTACGTCACAAGCAATATGCCAAGTCTTTTTTTGATTAGAGCTCAATTCAAAATCAGAATTTATAAAATAGGCACCTTTTTCAGCTTTAACATCTTCCTCTTGAGAAATGTCAAAATTCTTCCTGAAATTATCTAATTGAAGAGATGATATCAAAATTTTATATTTATCAAATCCTGTTGACCAAGCAATATTCGCTTTTAGAGCTTCACTTGGCTCAGCTTTATCAACTATTATCGCGCTCAATGCATAAATTCCAATTTTAGAAAATTTTTCAAGCTCATTCCTTTTGTACGCATCCACCAAGTTACTAGTAGAATTTTGAAGTGATTCATCAACTCCCCATGGCAAAATATTTTGTATTCCGTCTAATAATTCAATCTGAACTGATTTATCATTATTGTTTGTTAAACTAGATTTCTTAATAAATCCAAATTCATCACATGAAGACCATTGGTATTTATAAACTAGTCCAAGAGAATTATTAATTTCTTCAAAGATTACTTTATTCCCCTTTAAGTTTTTATATAAATTTCTTTCTATATCATAAAGACCGTAGTGCCTTAAAGAAAATGGCTCCCACAACGAAAGCTTATCTTCATATAAAATTTTAATAATTGTTTTGTTCCCAGTAACATCCTGAAGTTCTGTTATTTTATCATCTGTGTAGTACGGAAACAATGCATTGTTTGAATTTTTTCTACCAGCTGATAATGAACCATTACTCGATATAAATAGCCAATGATTATATGGGCTTACTATGCTCATAAAAAATGGCTTCATTGAATCAAGATTTTCAATTTTATAAAAGTTTTCTCCTTTAATTGAAATTTCTTTACCACTTACATCTTTATCCATTAAATAGGATTCAGTTTTCCCAAAAAAGATTTTATTATCCATATATGGTCTCTTTTTTAATTTATAGTGCGTGTTTACTGTTAATGATGTTAGTTGTTTGCAATACATTTAAATTTAATTCATTATATCCAGTTTTTTTTTTAAAAAACCTTTACATATTGTTGAGTAATGATAAATATCTAATTACTATATTTTCCTCATACGATTTTATTATTTAACCTATACAGTATCAAAATGTTGTAGTGTTGTATAGTTATTTCTCTCATGAAAACATATAATTTTTAAACTTTACACAGTCTTAATAATTATATGTTTTAATTTTACATCATTCATTGTATTACGTGAAAAAAACTCATAAATCTTCATTCATTAATATTATAGGAAAGCCTAATGTCGGAAAGTCGTCACTAGTAAATTATTTTATGGGTAGAAAAATTTCAATAATTTCTCCAAAAGCTCAAACCACTCGTCATAGAATATTTAGTATACTTAATGATAATGATTATCAGTTAGTTTTTTCTGATCTTCCAGGAATAATAACCCCAAAAAATAAACTTCACAAATCTATGATGAAGTTTGTTAGTGGTTCTTATTCAGATGCAGACGTTATATTGTTAGTTATTGATTCAAGTAAAGACGATTATTTTGATAATGATCTTATTTATAAGATTAAATCTCTCAAAATACCCATTTTAATAGTCTTGAATAAGATTGACTTAATTGATAATACTATTTTAGATCAAATTGTTGTGAAATTTGGCTCTATCTTTAAAAGTGAATTTATTTTCCCAATTTCTATTACTAATCCTTTTAATCTAGATAATTTATTAGATAAAATTATTGAATTATCACCTGAGGGAAATCCCTATTTCTCAAAAGATCAAATAACTGATAAATCTGAACGTTTTTTTGTTAATGAAATAATTAGGGAAAAAATTTTAAATTATTATGACAAGGAAATCCCATATTCAGTTGAAGTTGAAACTACTAGTTTCAAGCCTTCATCAAAAATAATCAAAATCGAATCTCAGATATATGTAGAAAGATCATCCCAAAAAGGAATTTTAATTGGACATAAGGGCAACAATTTAAAAATAATTGGAACAAAAGCGCGTACTGATCTTGAGCAGTTCTTTCAAAAGAAAGTTTTTATTGATTTAAAAGTAAAGGTTTTAAAAAACTGGAAATCTGAGGATAAACATCTTAAACGTTTTGGTTACGACTTAGGTTAATATTGCTCTAAAACATTAGATTTGCAAAAATTATAATGAATACAATAGTTGCAATAGTAGGTAGACCAAATGTTGGAAAGTCAACTTTGTTCAATAGGTTGGCTAAAAGCAATTCTGCAATTGTTGATCCTACCAGTGGTGTTACAAGGGACAGGCATTATTCGTCATCTGACTGGAATGGGAAAAATTTTACAATAATTGATACCGGAGGTTATGTAAGTGGAGGGGATGACAAATATGAATCTGAAATAGACAAGCAGGTGATTTTGGCTCTTGATGAATGTGATAAAATAATCTTTGTTGTAGATGTAAATGAATCTAATAATTCTTCTGATAAGGAAATATCTAAATTACTCCGAAAGACTGACAAGCCAGTAATTGTTGCAGTAAATAAAGCTGATAAAAACAAATTGATAAATGATTCGTTAGAATTTTACAACCTAGGCTTTGATACATTATTTGCAATTTCTGCAATTAATGGAAGTGGAACAGGTGATCTACTTGATAAATTAGTTGAAGACATAAACGACACATCAGATTTTATTTCAGATGACCTTCCGTCATTTTCAGTAGTTGGACGTCCAAACGCTGGTAAATCTTCATATATAAATACTTTAATTGGTGAGGAGAGAAATATTGTAAAAAATGAACCGGGAACCACTAGGGATAGCATTGATACTGTATACAATAAATTTGATTTTAATTTTAAAATCATTGACACAGCTGGAATTAGAAAAAAATCTAAAATTGACTCAGATTTAGAATTTTACAGTGTGGTTAGATCAATTAGATCAATTGAAAATTGTGATGTATGTCTTTTGATAATGGATGCTACAAGAGGATTTGATTCTCAAATAAAAAATATTTTTTGGTTAGCCCATAGGAGAAACAAAGGAATAATCATCCTTGTAAATAAATGGGATTTAGTTGATAAGGAAACTAATTCATCTAAAATAATTACAGAAAAAATTAAAAAAGAAATTGAGCCATTTGTTGATGTTCATATTGTTTTTATTTCTTGCCTTACTAAACAAAGAATTTTTAAGTCACTAGAGTTATCAATTGATACTTATAAAACAAGATCTAAAAAAATTAAAACAAGTAAATTAAATAACGATTTACTTCCAATTATAGAATCAACTCCACCACCCTCTGTTAAGGGTAAAAGAATAAAAATTAAATATATCAATCAAATTCCTGGACATTATCCGCAATTTGTCTTTTTTGCAAATCTTCCTCAATACATAAAGGATCCATATAAAAGATTTATTGAAAATAAAATGAGATCACTTTATGGTTTTACTAGCGTCCCAATAAAAATATATTTTAGAAAAAAATAATTAGATCTCTTTTTCAATTAAAATCAATTGAGCTTTAATTCTTTCAAGCTTCTCAACAATTTCAATTTTTTTTGATTCTGATTTTATTTTTTCTTTTGCACCCTCAATAGTAAACCCTCTATTTTTTAAAAGGTTGTAAATCAATTTTAAGTTATTGATATCAACTGAATTGTACTTTCTAGTTCCTTTAAGTGTTTTTTTTGGATTTAGGATTTCAAATTCTTTTTCCCAATATCTAATGAGGGAGGGATTAACATTGAATGCCTCGGCAATTTCACCAATATTGTAAAATAACTTTTCTTTTAGATTAATTTTCATTAATCTAATGATTGGTTTTCTTGACTTGAAATTCTTAAAATTTCATCAAATTCCTCTGGACTCAGATTGCTGTAAAAATAATTAACAGGATTAACTCTTTTTCCATCCTTATGCACTTCATAATGCAAGTGAAAACCTTTTGATCGTCCAGTATTTCCGACGTAACCTATTATGTCCCCCTTTTTTACTTTTTGACCTCTTCTTACATTATATGAATCTAGGTGACCATAAAGAGTTAGGTATCCAAAACCATGATCAATTCTTATGTGTTTTCCATATCCAGACGATCTGCTATCTGCTCTAACTACTTTTCCGTTACTGGCAGCATAAACAGGTGTACCTCTAGGAGCTGAGAAATCCATACCACTGTGCATTTTTCGAGATTTATCAAATGGATCAGTTCTCATTCCAAAACCAGATGCTAATCTTGTTAAATCATCATTTTTAATTGGTTGGATTGAAGGCATAGCTGCGAGAAGTAATTGTTTATTTTGTGCAAGCTTTTCAATTTCATCAAGTGATTTTGATTGAATAACAAGTTGTTTTGTTAGTATGTCAATTTTCTTAGCTGTCTCAATTATGATTCTAGAGTTCTCATAGCCTTCTAAATCAGAGTAACGATTGATACCTCCAAATCCAGCCTTTCTAACATCTGAATCAATAGGGTTGGCTTCGAATAATACTCTATAAATATTATTATCTCTAGATTCTAAATCTGCAAGAACCGCCTCAAGTTGCTCAAGCCTATTGTTCAATACATCCATCTGAATTTTATAATTATTTAACTCTCTCTCTTGGGTCAATTCTGTTGGAGTATTTAAATGAGGTGTGCTAATTAGAACAAATAATATCAAAGCTCCAAAGAAAAAAGAAGAGAATAAAAAAGCAAATGTATTAATAAACTTAGCTTTTTTAGAAAGCTTTAATTCTTTATAGGATAATGACTTTTTATCGTAATAATATTTTGATTTACTCATAAAAAAAAATCTTTTGATTGAGTACTCGATATTTATTTCTTTCTTTGTAAATATAAAGATTCTATTTTAAGTTTACAGATAATAATGGATTCAAATACTATTAGAAATATATTCATAGATTTTTTTAAAAATAAGTCTCACAATTTTATAAAGTCTTCACCTATTGTTTCAAAAAATGATCCTTCATTAATGTTTTCTAATGCTGGGATGAATCAGTTCAAAAGTATTTTTTTAGGTGGTGAATCTAATGTTGGAAAAAGGGTAGTAAATTCTCAAAAATGCTTAAGAGTCTCTGGAAAACATAATGATCTCGATGAAGTTGGGATTGATCATTACCATCACACTATGTTTGAAATGCTTGGGAATTGGAGCTTTGGTGATTATTTCAAAAATGAAATAATTAAATGGAGTTGGGAAATTTTAACTAACGAATACAAAATTAGTCCTGATGATCTTTATGTAACAATTTTTGAAGGTTCTTCTGAAGATGGTTTACAAAAAGATAATGAAGCTGAAAAATATTGGTCAGAAATTATTGATGAATCAAGGATAATCTTAGGAAACAAAAAAGATAACTTTTGGGAAATGGGTGATACTGGACCTTGTGGACCTTGCTCAGAAATTCATGTGGACCTCAGAACTGAAGAGGAAAAACTAAAATTAAGTGCTGTTGATTTAGTAAATAAAGATCATCCACAAGTAATCGAACTATGGAATTTAGTTTTCATACAATTTAATAGAAAATCTGATGGAACTTTAGAGTCTTTGCCAGAAAAACATATAGATACAGGAATGGGCTTTGAAAGATTAGCGAGAGTTATTCAAAAAAAAGAATCTAACTATGATACGGATATTTTTAAACCAATTATTGTTGATATTGAAAAAATGTCAGGAATTTCTTACAGATCTGATGAAAAATCAGATATTGCCATAAGGGTTATTGCTGACCACCTTAGAGCTGTTTCTTTTTGTATTGCTGATGGTCAAATACCCTCAAATACAGGTGCAGGTTATGTCGTTAGAAGAATTTTAAGGAGAGCGATAAGATATGCTTACACTTTTTTAAATATTGAGAAACCTTTTATTTTTAAGTTAGTCAATGTTTTATCAAATCAGTTTAAAGATTCTTTTAATGAAATAAATAAGCAAAAGTCTCATATTCAGTCTATAATTGAACAGGAAGAAAAGTCATTTTTAAGAACTTTGTCACAAGGTATTAGTAGATTAAATATTATAATTAATGAGAACAACTCAAAGCAGATTGATGCAAAAGATGTTTTTGAATTATATGACACATATGGATTTCCTGCTGACCTAACAGAACTGATCCTTGGTGAACATAACAGAACATTTGATCAGTCAGATTTCAATTTATTTTTAGAAGAACAAAGAAAAAGATCAAGAAGTTCATCACTAAATCAAATATCTGATTGGACTGTATTTGGTGATATTAAGTCAAGCACTTTTGAAGGTTATGATAATCTAAGTTTAAGCTCTGAAATAATAAAATTTAGAACTGTTGAAAATAAAAATATTAAGAAATTAGAAATTGTGTCATCTAGTACACCTTTTTATCCTGAAGGTGGTGGACAAATTGGAGATTCGGGTGAAATTATAATTAACGATAATAAAAAAATTGAAGTATTCAATACCAGAAAAGAAAATGATGATATCGTTCATGAATGTTCTTTTGAAAATATATTAAGTTCTAAAATTGAACTCGTTGTTGATAATAAAAAAAGAAAACAAACTTCATCAAATCATTCAGCTACCCATTTATTACATCAAGCACTTCGAGAAGTACTTGGTGAGCATGTTGAACAGAAAGGATCAATGGTTTCAGATACTGGCTTAAGATTTGATTTTTCTCACTTTAAAAAAATTGAAAAGAATGAAATTGTTAAGATTGAAGATTTTGTAAATGATATAATAGATCAATCGTTAAACTTAGAAGAAAATAGAACTGAAAAATATACCAATGCTTTAAAAAATGGTGTAATTGCCTTATTTGGTGAAAAATATGGAGATGTAGTAAGAACGGTAAAGTTTGGAAATTCCTATGAATTGTGCGGAGGAACACATGTGAAAAACACATCATCTATTAGGTTATTTAAGATTATTTCCGAAAGCTCTGTTGCATCTGGAATTAGAAGAATTGAAGCTCTTACTGGGAATAATGCATTAAAGCTATTATCTGACCACAGTACAGAATTAAATAGAATAGGTGAGCTTGTTTCCACAAATTCTAAGATTTATGAGAGTGTTTTATCATTAAATCAAAGTAATAAAAAGCTTGAAAAAAATATTAAAAATTATCAATCAAAGATAGTTAGTTCCCTAACAGATGATCTAATTGAAAATGTTGAGAATTTTAATGGAGTAAACCTTTTAGTTTCAGATATTAACGATTTCGATTATGATAACTTAAAATCACTCAGTTTCTCATTGATTAGAAATATTGAAGATGCATTTATTTTATTAAAATGTAGATCTAATAATAAAACTTATCTGGTTTGTAATATGTCTAAAAATCTTAATTCTTCACACGAATTAGATGCCTCTACAATTGTTAAAGAAATATGTAAAAGAATTGATGGAGGTGGAGGAGGTCAACAGAATTTTGCATCAGGATCTGGAAATCTTAATATTGATTCTGATGAATTGAAAAATATTTGTAAAAAATATTTATGATTTAGCTGGGAAAGATTCAAGTACCTTATTAACAAAGTTGGTAATTAACTCATCTCTTGAATACTTACTCGAGTATAAGGAGCCTGATCCATTACCTTGCCATATAAGATTTCCATTTTTACTATCCACAACATCAATATATAGCAGACCAACGACTCTACTTGAAGGTCGGTATGATTGTGAATATGAGTAGGGACCCCAACCATAAAAGTAATTATCATTAAACCTGTTGACATATATGTCCTCTCTAGATTTAGTTGAAATATTCAAAATTAAATCAGGGCTATTAGAAAAATTATAACCTTTCAAATTCATGATCTGTTCAATTGATGATAAAATTCTTTTTTTATCAATATCTGAGATTTCAAGTTTATTAATTTCTTGTTTAGAAAATGCAAATGAGGTGTAGCTATCAAAATTTGCTGATGAGTCATAATCTGTAACTACTCTCACTGAAGAGCATGAAATGAAAATAAATACAAAAAGGAATAAAATCTTCTTCATACTATTTAATTTACAATAATTATGCCTACTAAAAAATTAATTATTACAAACTAATCAATAATTTTATGTAATAAATGAATAATAAATCAATCCTTGTTTTCATCTTTTTAGTGTTATTTATTAATTCGTCATGCAACTTAGCTAGATATAATGTAAAAAAATCAATAGTTAAAAATAAATCAACAAAAACAGAACAATTAAAAAGATTCCTTAATAATCTATCCTCAGAGGAAAGAAAAAAATGGTACATAAGAACCTATTCTGATTTGGCTGTAAGTCAAATGAAAAAATATAAAATACCTGCAAGTATAACTTTGGCACAAGGACTTTTGGAATCTGGAGCAGGAGCTAGCACTTTAGCTATAAATGCAAATAATCATTTTGGGATAAAATGTCATCAAGACTGGAGTGGTAAAAAAATTTTTCATGATGACGATGAAAAAAATGAATGTTTTCGAAAATATAAAAATCCACTACAAAGCTACATAGATCACTCTGAGTTTCTTACTACAAGAGGTAGATATTCTTTTTTATTCAAATATTCTATAAAAAATTATATTAAATGGTCGCATGGATTAAAAAAGGCTGGATATGCAACTGATCCTAGATATGCCGAAAAACTAATTGATATTATAGAAAAATATGACTTATGGAAGTTTGACGGATCAAAGAAGCCGTTAAAAAAGGTTAAGAAAAAAAACAACAAAGCAGAAAAAAATCAATATGTTGTAAAAAAAGGAGACACTTTATACTCTATTGCAAAAAAGTATAAAGTGTCTGTTGATGAGTTGATTAAAAAAAATAATTTAAAATCAAATAATATTAGTATTGGTCAAAAACTAAAAATCTAAGATGATTTAGGATTTAAAGCATTGTTTATTAATCCAATACAGTAGTTTAAATGATTTTTAGTGTTTTGATCAGAATATTTCTTCACAGATTTAGAAAGTTCTTTTCTTAAATTTAAAAGTGTTCCTAAAGTTGATGATCTAATATCTGAAACAGCTACATTAACTGGTGTTGTATAATTAGCCCAAAAAGACCCTTGTCTTCTAGGTTGTTCATTTGCCATTATATACCCTAATCTCTGGATGTAGGTTCTTTGAAGATTTCTTCTATAAACATCAATTTTCTTTCCATTTCTTAATTCTGACCATATTCCATTTTTAACATCATTCATAAAGTTTTCAAGAGTATATGCATTGTTTCCGTTTAAGGCTTCATTTTCTATCATTCTTGCCATTTTCCCGAAATCTAATATGTTATTTAAATAACTAGATTGAACCGTTCTTATTCTATTGGTCATTCCAGCAAACTCAATTTTGTTTAAAATGTCTTTTTCAATCATCCAGTAAGGAGTATTGAATAAGTGATTATTTAGAAAATTGACACATGCTTTTTGGTGTTCTTTACTTACATGAGTATATACAGCACCGTTCTGATCTGCTGTTTTATAATATTGATATACACCTCCTATATTATTGGCTACATGTCCCATGTACCTTCTAAATTGGCCAAGAACTTGATTGTACATATACTCAAGCTCGTCATATGTTTCACCATCTTCAGTTGTCCATTCAATAAGATTAGGCATAATCCTCTTTAGGTTAGCAATTCCATATTCACTGGCTTTGACAGCGTTATCTCCAAGATCTTCAGTTTGTGAACTTGGATCAATTCCTGCGCTTCCAAAACGATACTTTAAATCATCTGCTTTTTCAGTAATCCAGCTTTGAAGGATAGATTTTTCTTCCTCATGTGTAACATCCAAAATTGGTTTATAACCCCACTTGACAGCATATATATCATACACACCAACATTAGGATTATCCCAGTCGGAAGGCATTAATGCCACACCTTCGTCACCAGGCTGAGCAACATAATTAAATCTTGCATAATCCATTATTGAAGGGGCAGTTCCATATTTTTTTGTAAAAGTTGCAGATCTCAAAGAATCCACTGGATATGCACTACTGCTTCCCATGTTATGAGGCAGTCCAATAGTATGACCAAACTCATGAGACGAAACAAATCTTATAAGTTCTCCCATAACTTCATTTTTAAATTCGACTCCTCTAGCATCTGGATTTACAGCTGCAGTTTGAACAAAATACCAATTTCTTAAAAGCTTCATTACATTATGATACCAATTGATATCAGATTCTATAATTTCTCCAGATCTAGGATCACTAACATGTGGTCCGTTAGCATTAAGTGATGGAGATGCTAGATATCTTACAGTTGAGTACCTAACATCCTCAGGGCTCCAATCAGGATCCTCTTCTTTTGTAGGTGGATATTTTACAATTACAGCATTTTTAAAACCAGCAGCTTCAAAAGCAACATTCCAATCTTCAATACCATCTTTTAAATACTTTCTCCATTTTTTAGGTGTAGCAGGATCAAGGTAATAGATAATTGGTTTTTTTGGTTCAACTAATTCACCACTTTTAAATTTTTCAATATCCTCATCTTTTACCTCCAATCTCCATCTATCCAGATACCTTACGGTTTCAGCTTCTTGATTATCAATTCCATAGTCAGTTTGTGAACTTGTAAACCATCCTACTCTTTCATCAAAATATCTTCTTCTCATAGGTTCTTTAGGTAAAAGGATCATTGAATTATTTAAAACCATAGAAATTTGGCCATTTCTAGAATCTGAAGATTTATAAGTTTTTATATGTTTAGTTTCAATGTTCAACGGAAAACTTCTAATAGATTCAATAAATGAAAGCTTAGAGTCTAAACTAGAAATCTTATATGTTTTTCTTGTTGACTGAGGAAATCCAAACATTTTTACATCGTTTTTGTAAAGGCTAGTTACATCAATTACATATGAGTTTTTATCCTTGTTTTTTACAGAAATCTTAAAGCTTGCAATAATAGGTTCAAAGTTTGAGTTTGATACGGCTATACTAATTGGTAATGAATCATTAGCAAACTTTGAATAAGATGCTTGCTTTAGTAGAATATTGTTGTCAAACTTTTCCCATTTTAAAACTTGTTCACTCATCTTATGACGGCTCAGTGGAAGTTCAGTAGCCATTTTTACAATTCTTGTCACCATTAGCATGTCTCTTCCTAATAGACTGTCGTTTATTTCATAATAATACTTATCATCAATTTTGTGAACATCGAATAAACCATTATCAGTAACAGCTTTATCTGTAATTATGTCACTGTAGGTCTTCTCTTTTTTAGTATCCTTTTTTGAGTCATCTTTTTTTTGTGAAAAAGTTGAAAAACTCACTAGCATAGCAATTACTGTGATACTAGTTTTAAATATTGAATAATTTCTCATAATTATAAAAAATAGTTGTAATTTTTAAATGTAAGGAAAACTGTCAGATAAATATCTTA
>OCZA010000446.1_pt1 | contig 14346 bp, 11 predicted proteins | sample 1539021 | NCBI WGS metagenome assembly OCZA01 (sample SAMEA2619376, study PRJEB22493) | marine metagenome | biome: marine biome (ENVO:00000447); feature: surface water layer (ENVO:00002042); material: "saline water (ENVO:00002010), including plankton (ENVO:xxxxxxxx)" | depth 5 m | reverse complement strand
AATCGTGCACTTTTGGCATCGGTAATGTCCCCGTTCGCTACGACTGGGACATCAACTGCATTGACCGCTGTTTGTATGGTTTCCCAATCAGCAATACCAGAGTATCGCTGGCGAAGCGTCCTTCCGTGGATGCACAATCGTTGTGCACCGACCTTTTCCAGTGACCGACAGATGTTGACTGCATTGTTTGGACCTTGACCAGTACCAAGGCGCATTTTTGCAGTTACAGGCACATCAACGGCTCCCACAATGTTTTCTACCATCGTGACAAGTCGTTGCGGTTCGCCCATCAGCGCTGCCCCTGCACAGATGCTGGTGACCTTCGGTGCCGGGCATCCAAAATTGAGGTCGATAACATCCGCTGATTCTTGCAACATTGTTGCTGCTTTTACCATATCTTCCATTTCCCCTCCAAAGATTTGTGGGATGAACGGTTGTTCCCTCGGATCAGACTCCATTTTCCTCCATGAAGCGGTTGCTTCCCTACTCAACGCTGTACTGTTGGTGAATTCAGTTATGGTGATGTCTGCCCCACATTCCTTTGCAAGCAAGCGATACGGAAGGTCTGAAACACCAGCCATTGGAGCCAAGTAAAGTGGTCGCTGTTCTCCCGACCAAGGCTCGTAGGTGTCAAACCCAACGTTGCTCATCGTTCATCGCCCGCAGTCAAGACCTCTTCAATCATCGTGCCGACTCGCCGAATTCTTCGCAACAATCGGTCGAGTCGAGCAGTGATGTTTTGTTTTGAATCATCAATTGAAGTACCGATGAGTCGGTAACCCAGCGGTAATCGTCCGCCGAGAAGATTGAGCAAAAGCATTTGATCCGAAGCTCGGATGTTTTGCATGGAATTCTGGACTACTTCGATGGTGAGTTTACCTTTGCTGAGGGGTTGAAGCAATGCGTTGTGATTTTTTTCAGGAATGAGCCGCATGAAACCTCCTTTTTTGAGAAGCCAGTCTTCTCCACGGCGCTGATGCTGCGTGACCATTGCAGACCACAATGCAGATCCGAGTCGATCCGTTCGTGGTATCCGTTCAACCAATCCACATGCTCGAAATCGTTCAAGAATTCTACCCAGCCGAGCTTTCTGTCCACCGAATTGGTCATGTGCGTCATCCAATGAGATAGGGTTTCCAGTGTTGAGGAGAAGAGTGAACAGTTGTTCAGAGACCGAATTCTTGAGTAACTCATTACCGGGTCGATCACCAAGCAACCCAAAATCAGCCATCCATTGAGTTAACTCGGATGCGCCTTCTTGCTCAGGCCGATAGTCGGTGATACTCAAGTTGAGCGAGAGAGGTGATTCCTCTGCAATTTCATTATCCAGAGACAAACCTTCCCGATTCCAACTCAAACCAAGTTGATCCATTTTTTGTTCTAGAATTAATCCGTACTGAGAAAAGCATAATTCAAGCGAACGAGACAAACTTCCGCCACGGAGAATGTATGTCCTCCAACCTTTTCCTTCGTTTGTGTAGGAGATTAAACCAGATTGGCTGAGCCGAGATAAGTGGTGATTCAATGCAGCAGGTGTCATTGCCAGTTCATCGGACAATTCTTGCGCATCCCATGACCTGGTTGGATGCGAGAAGAAATGATCCCTTAGCATACGATGTATCGGTGATGCCGAACCATAGTCCGCTGTCGCATCCCCCTTCCGACGAACAAAACAAAACGATTCAACGAACCAACCAACCAATCGATCAATGGATCGGTCTGTCGTTGGCATTGGAAGTTCTTCCAACTTGACATTCAGCATGAAGGAAGACATCTGCCGATGGTCTTTGAAGGCTATGCAACAATTGCTTTTCAGAAAGGGAAAATTAAGCCTGAACTCTGCGACCATCATGCCATTGGTACGTCAAGCGGTCAGAGCGTCGAAATGTCTCAACGTGTATGTGCGATGCGAGATTGAGAATGTCTTGTCTCAGAATTCCTCGTCGTCGTAAGACTTTCACTGCAGAGTGGACGCTTGCACGGGTCCGACCTATTCGGCGAGCCAACTGGGCCTGCGTGCGGGGCGTTCCCTCCTCGAGGATGTCATCAATCACTTGCCGTTGAACGGTGGAAAGCCCAATCGGTAGACTTGAAGCCATTCGTTGCTGATCGCTTGAAACGGATTTCAGTACCTCTACTTGTGAGGGTCCACCAGCAAAGTAACATGTCCGGCCATTGACGGGCAGGATTGTAATGTTGCCTTGATTGTGCATGACATCCAAATGGTGACGCAATGTTCCGTTTGCAGCACTTAGTTCGTGTTGAAGTTCTCGATAACATAAACCAGGATGTCGTTCGAGTGTGCGCAGTACGCGCGCCCGGAACGGATGTTCAGTGGATTGTCGCTTGGTCGCAATGCCTCCAAATGCAAGGGCTGATGCGGCCGATGTCATTGCTGCGAGGCCTTGAGCAATGCCTGCAATTCCACCGATTGTTCCCGCAATACCTGCGGCCAACCAAGGACGTTGACGAACCCACTGCGTCAGAAGAGCCATACGCTGTTCTTGACCTCTTGGTATCTTAATGCATCGTATTGACGCATCTAAGCTCCAACGATTGAGCCCTGATGGATTTTCATGAAAGCAACCAAAGGTGAAAGGAGGCGCCCACATGTCATCCCATGGCTGGATAAGCGATACGTTACACGAACAGGAGGTCCATCCGTAACAATGCGCTCGACCAAGCCCTTCTCCGCAAGATAACGTAATTTATCCGAGAGCGTTCTTGAAGAAATCCCCTTCAACAGATGCTTCATCTCATTGAATCGGCGGTTCCCTGCGATGTAAAGCGTTGAAAGGATCTCGATTGTCCATCGAGAACCAAACACATTCAAGGCTTCAACAGCCGCATCCACCTCCCAATTCAAATCAAATCGGCCTTGCCCAGAGTGGTCCTCAAGCAAGGAGCGAACCGAAGCACCAATCTGGATGGTTTCACTAATCTTGTCGCTGACATTCTTCAATTCAGTAGCGGGAAGGACCATCGGAGGTTCAGGCATGACCCTCGGATATATTTCGCATACTTGATTTCTTTTCAACACCGATTGGTCAAAACGCAGGAGCGCATGATTCATGAACGGTTTGCTTGTCGTTCAATCCATGAAGGCTGTTGAGAACGTTGCAATCATCGGTGCAGGAAACATGGGTTCAGGTATTGCACAGAAAAGTGCACAAGAAGGATTCAATGTGCAAATGGTTGACAGAGAAGCACAATACGTTGCTCGTGGTCGTTCAATTATCGAGAACTTCCTGCAAGAAGCAATCGAACGACGTATTTTCTCACAAGATGAAGTGAACGCAACACTTGGTCGAATTACGGATGTCGTAGGTACAGAGAATACCGCGTCAAACACCGATTTGGTTATCGAGGCGGTGTTCGAAGATTTTGACATCAAAACAGCTGTGTTCTCCGCTTTGGATGATGCTTGTGATGAAGGAACAATCCTTGCATCAAACACCTCTTCGCTTTCTGTCAATGCCCTTGCTGAGGCAACCGGTCGTCCTGATCGTTTCGTGGGATTGCATTTCTTCTACCACCCTGCCAAAAACCGATTAATCGAGGTCATTCCTGCGAAGACAACATCGAAAGAAACACTTGAGCGAACAGTTCAGTATTGCAGAACGCTTGGAAAGGTTGTCATTGTTTGCAAGGACCGACCAGGATTTGTTGTCAACCGATTCTTTGTCCCATGGCTCAATGAAGCCTGTTTACTGCTCGAGGAAGGCGTAGCAACTGCTGCGCAGATTGATGCGATATCCTGCAAAGCATTCCGACTCGGACTCGGTCCGTTTGGACTCATGAATCTCACAGGTCCCCCGATTGCATTGCACTCAACGGATTACCTTGCAGAACAATTGAACACACCCCGTTACAACGGCGCCCAGAACCTCAGAGATCTTGTTGCCAACAATGCCATGTGGCCAATTGGAGATGATTCAGAGTATTCCAAGGAACAATACACGGCCGTATCTGAACGTCTTCTCGGTGTTGTTTTCGGCGTCGCTGCGCAAATTGCGGAGGAGGAAATTTGTTCGATGGAAGACGTCGACCGAGGTGCAAAGGTTGGTCTTCGATGGGCGCGTGGACCGTTCGAAATGATGAATCGTATCGGTGTTTCAGAAGCCTACAGAATGGCGGCTGCCTACCAAGTGCTTGCTGGTAGTTCATGGGTACTTCCCTCGTTCTTCAAAGAGCAATCCGATTCTTCAACAAATTGGGATTTTTCGTATGTTGACTCCTCAACAGAAGATGGAATAACAACCATCACCATCAATCGCCCAGAAGCAATGAATGCATTAAACGAAGTTGTCATCCAACAACTCACCGCCGCGGTGGAGGCCGCAAACGGCGATAATGCAATTTCAACCATCGTCCTTGATGGTGCTGGAAAAGCCTTCGTTGCTGGAGCAGACGTCAAATTCTTTGTCGACAAGATTCGTTCCGACGATATCCCCGACATTGAGACATTTACCGAAAATGGGCATACGTTACTTGCTGCACTTGAAGATTCCATGAAGACTACGATTGCATTGACAACAGGCCTTGCTCTTGGTGGAGGACTGGAACTCGCATTGGCTTGTGACTACCGAATCGGAACGCGACGCACGCAATTCAGGTTTCCTGAAACGAGTATTGGAATCTATCCTGCTCTTGGTGGGACGCAACGTCCGGCTCGAATCGCAGGTCGAGAACTCGGCCGATGGGCCGTTCTTGCTGGGAACTTCATGAACGCTGAAACGGCCACAGATCTTGGGTTGGTTACTCACCTTGTCGACATTAACGATGTTCCAAATTGCATCAAAGACATCCATGCATCCGGCAAACCAGACAACAAGTATCCTGGAAAACCAATGAATGAAAACAGTCCAGTGGTCAAGTTCGCTAAGAAATTCTTCTCCGATGGAAACATGGTTGCTTTGCTCGCAGGAAGTTGCCCAGATGGCTTTGATGCTGAGGATAAAATCGTTGCTCGCCAACTCAAGTCGCTCAAGTTCACGGCTCCAATTGGATTGGCCATGGCCAGTGAACGAATCGATGCTACAGCATCGATGTCACTCGATGAAGGTCTCCAACTTGAGTTACAAGGCTTGGATCGAATCTTCTCAACCGAAGATGCACTTGAAGGACTTAGCGCACTAATTGAAGGCCGAAGAGCTACTTACAAGAATGCCTAAACCCAACACGATTGCAGGGTCTTAATGGAGTCTATGATTTTGTTGAGATCTATGGATTCTTCTCGTTCTTGTGCAAGAAGTATATTGTTTTCAACAGCCTGTACAAAATCTTCAGAGGGTTCCTCGTCGAGTATGTCCGTTAATACATCTTTCAACGATTTGGATTGACCACGAAGTATAGCAATCTGCGCTTTGAGTTCCTCTTCATCATCGCGAGGTGAACGAACGTTGGAAGTCAAGCCATCACCTCAATTGGAGAGTTCTGCCGTTCTGCGTACCATCGATCCCATGGAACGACGTCTTCTTCCGTCCAGTGCTGAAGTGGACCTTCAGGACTGATTGAATTCCCAAAGTCCGGCCCGAGATTCTGACTCTGCTTGATGCCTGGTGCACCCAGAACAAGAGCGGAAGAGAGTATGCCCTGCGCAATAGCAAGGCTGTTTTTGTCCGTGCCACTCCAGTATGCTTGGAAGCCCGGGTGGGTGTGAACCCACACTCTGAAGGGAGCCATCATGCCAACAGGTGGTCGAAGTGGAACTCGGCCGGGTGAGCCCCAATCAATCTGTATCTCACCGTTGGCATCGATAAGCACGGAGGTTTCAAGGCCGGCGATCAATGAGAGGTTGTAGACCAAATCCCATCGACCATGCCTCGCCGCATTCCGTTGAATTGCCAGAACATCTTCCGACTCAACAGCTTGTGATTCAGCTTGAATGCAAGCCCTCATCCACTGGTCGTAGGTAATTCCAATCGCTTCAAGTTCCATCACAGGAATCATACCTTCACCTCTGGAAATTTTAGTTCACCAAACATGATGCTTGACATCCGTTCACGGAGTGGTGGCTGATCTCGCAATTGTCCCATCAACCAAGTTGCGGCTGCAGCAGCAGCGTTGACGTACCCGAACTGAATGTTTCCTGCTGCAATCGCTCCAGCAATCTGACAGCTTGCAGGTTCATGATCCGGTGTCATCGTGCTGACAAGCGAAGGGTCTGAGTTGTTCGTAAAGTAAACGTGACCATCACCAGTCGACCGCAAGTCAATCCAAGGAACATTTGTTTCATGAACCAATCTCCGAGGCTCTGGCCTGTCGACTGCGACAATGATGTAATCAAAATCCTGCAATTGTTCCTTGAACCTTAGGTTGTCTGTATCAGGTACACAATAAACGTGTTTGAATTGATCATATTTCTTGGTGAGGGCATCCGTTTTGAAGAAACCAATGTCCGAGGTAGAAAATCGCTGATGACCCAAGTTTGATTCTTCAACGGTGTCGCCATCCATGATGGTGATGGAGGATTTTTGTTTTACCTTTTCAAGTGCTGGAACAATTAAATCAAGGGTGAGCCCCCCGATTCCACCTGCTCCAACGATTAAAATTCGAGGCATACGCTTTGCTGTCATGTCAAACAAACAATTCGACAGTATATCAACTCAATTTTGAATCAATGGCAGTTTCTTGACTGGAGGTGCTATCCCCAAGTCTTCAGGGAAGTACAATTCTGCTTCAGGGATTGGGATTGGAACAATCTCACGACCAATCAGGGCAACACGACTTGGCCGGCTTTCTGAGAGGACATCTCTGTTTACCTGTGGCGCAAGTTCATTCGAGAAGGAGAGAATATCGTCGTGGCTAGGCATGTTCTCCATCGAGAGATTTTCACGGCTGTGACCGACGTAGACGTACCCTTTTGCTTCGATGAAATCTGGATCAGCACGGTTGTCAAGTTCTGCGAACTCCTTGATGTGGCTCGAGGACATGTTGACACCTTTCATCAGCGTGTGCCGACACACAATCCGTGTGTCCAGACTTGGCAGTAAGTCGATTGTTTTCTCAAACTGATTCCAAGCCCCGCTGTTCCATTTTGGCCGACAAACATCGTCGAAGACTTGCTTGTTTGGAGCATCAACCGAGACATAGAGTTGTGTAGGAAGCGTATCGAGGTTCTCCAAAACTTTTGGAAGAGTGCCATTGGTAACGAGCATCGTCGTCATGCCATGCTTGTGGCACAAATCCATGTATTCGCCAAGACGCGTGTACAAGGTTGGTTCACCATTAAGCGAAATCGCAACATGTTTTGGATCCTGAGCCTCAAGGAACTTCTCCTTTGGGACCTTGTCGTTTCCACCAAACCCTGAGAGCAGTCGGCGTTGAGCACGTACGCTTTCATAGAGGAGTTCGAGAGGATCTTGGTCGGTTAACTCCAAGGTGTCCATATGCGGTTCTCGCCAACAATATGTGCAAGCGAGATTGCACTGATCGACAACAGGTGACATTTGCATGCAAGTGTGACTCTTGACACCGTAAAAGGTTCCCTTGTAGCACGATCGATCGCGAAGAAGAGATTCTTTTGTCCAATGGCAGGTTTTGACTCCACCGTGTTCACCAACGATGTGGTACCGTTGTTTCTGCAACTTTGCTTTGAGTGCCGGGTCCATACCCATGTTTTTTCCTCCTGTAGCCGGAATCCACTGTCGATAAGCGGTTGGGAGCGGCTCGGATGTTTAGGCGTCTGAATTTTTGTTCTTGAAGAAAACGGTCATTTCGATGTTCAAATTACAACTTAGTGTGTTTTTTACACCTATGTGTTGGCAAGTTTACCACGCCTTTGAATAGGTAGTGAACCACATTTAGAGTGAGGATAACAATGGATAACGAACTCCAAACATACACCGACCGAATAATGGACCAACAACAGTACCGCTCGGGGATATTCCCGAACGTACTGTCTCCGATCTTGAACGCTATAGCTTCCTTTCGCTTCTCAGCGAATGCCCGTGGAGTAACCCATACAAGGAGTGATGATTGAATGGACAAGAATTTAGAAATCTATGTTGAGCAGACGCTTGAATCGCAAATTTACCGTGGTGGTATCTCGTTCACACCGTCAATCGTTCGTCGGTTTGTCTCGCTCTTTCGACGCTCTTAATTTGTGGAAGAAGCGCACGTCTCAGAGTGTTGCAGGCCCACCTGCTGGCATTTCTGCGAGCATGGTAATCGTCTCTCCACGCAGACTAGGTCCTATGTGGTATGTCCCAAAGATTCCTTGATCTGCAAGATTGTGCGAGAGAGAAAACCAGGTTCTTCCGTACGCATCGACACGTATGTCGAGGAAATCACCAAGGCCGCCACAGCGATTGTATCCACAATCAGGCTCCGTGTCGAGTGGGTCATCAACTCCATTCAATTGGACGGTCGTGAGTAGGGGTGTTTCATTGAATGCATCGGTCGTGTAGGTGAGGTATGCATTCCATGTTTCATCTTCACCAGCGGTCTCTCCAACGTATCCAAACGCCACCGTGCCCTCATCGCCTGCGACGACAACTGGGAAACCAGTTCCGGACAAATTGATCGGAGGGGCAATCATGGTCGCATTTGACCAAGTATCACCTTGATCGCGTGAATAGGACCAGTAAGGTTTGTTGTCAAGACCATTCCACATGGCGTGAACATTGCCTGCGGAATCCACCTCGACTTGGGCTTCTTCAGCATTCCATGTGTCTGCAGTTCCTGTAATCTCAGTCGGTAATGGATGTTCAGTCCACGTTATCCCAGCATTTGTGGTTCGGAAAACGGAGTAACCTTCGCCTGTGCATCCTTTGTTTCCACGGTAGAAATTCCCATCGATGCTTCCAACCAAATGGGCCGACAATCCTCCCGATGAACATGTGACTGGAGCTCCAGACGTTTCAGGTCCCCACGTTGCACCACCGTCTTGACTGGACGAACAAAGTGGATGAGGTGCGTTTCCGTTGATGCAAAACATCCAGGTTGTTGGATAGGCAACAGCAGGCATGTTACTGCTTGCGATGGTTTGATGATCTTGAACCGAGTAAATCTGAGTGGCAACGCTGGGACCGTTCCATGTCCCACCATCGTCATCAGACCATTCAACGGTCATTCCCAACAGGGCATGCATATCGAACTTCATGATTCGACTTGTCCAAGGGTCGACGTAGATGTAGGGGTCGTTGGAGTTGGCGATCGGTAAGAGCGGATCGTAGGTGTTCTCGCAAGAATAATCTAAGGATTCGGTCATCCCAATCAGGTTGCAAGCTATGACTGCAGTGGAACCTGCAGGTCCATTTCCGTACGAACTCATGAAGAGTGTATCACTTTCCGTAATTCCCATCGTCGGCTCAAACGTTGATATTCCTATGCTGTAATACGTTCCTTCAGCAGGGTAAGGCATGTTTCTTCCGTTTAATTCTACAGAGTCGTTGCCCCATACATCGACTGCGTCTGGAAAGTGGTACCAAGTCAATTCTGGCCTTTCAAAGTCCCATACACTCGGGCCGACGACTTCTGATTCTACCTCGGCTTCACCAAAACATCCGGATAGTGAAAAAGAAACCATCAGAAACGCCAGCAGCATTGCACGTTGTGGATTCATGTGCATGCCAAGAATCCGTGGAATTAAGGGTTGCTGCTCATTTTGAGCGCTCCTTTCTTTCATCGAGGATGAAATTCACGATGAAATGTGATTCGAAGGCAACGCATTTGAATCAGAAGTCACTGGTCGCACCATGGCTAAGTGGGCTCCGCATTTGATAGGGTTGCTCACACCCTTGTCCGCTGTCGTTTCCTTGCTCGTTGGCGGCTGGTGGATGCTTACCCCAATCGTCCTCTTGCTCGGTTTGTACCCATTCCTTGATTCATTCGTGGGGTCCTCGACAATTCATGATGTTGAGGAAGAAGGAAAGGGACATGACCTCATCGTTCATGCTCATGGATTTCTTGTCCCCGTCGTCGTTCTTTGTCTCCTTTACCGGGTCATGATTGGTGTTGACTCAATTCCACTTCTTGTTCCAATAATTTCCGCTGGCCTTGCTACTGGAGCCTCGGGCGTCGTTGCAGCGCATGAACTTGGTCACCGACGTCCACGATCGTTCAGCTGGTGGCTCGGGCGTCTCGATTTGCTCTCTGTAATGTACCTGCATTTCACTGTCGAACACAACCACACACACCACAAGCACTGGGCACGTAAAGTCGATCCTACAAGCTCACCTTGGGGTCGAAGTGTCTACGGGCACTTGATTCGGACCGTACCCCGTCAACTTCGAAATGCGTACAGGATACGGCCAAAGGACACAACGATTTCCCTGTCGATCGAAGCAACACTTCTCATCGGGCTTGCCATTTGGGGACTACCGTATTTTGCTGCATTTGTTGGTCAAGCCTTGATAGCGATTTATCTCCTTGAATTTGTAAATTTCATTCAGCACCACGGACTTGAGCGCGGCGAAGACGAGCGCCCTAATGCAGGCCATGCATGGGAAAGTCGCACCCGGTGGTCTCGATATACGCTGATGAATCTCCCATTGCATGCAGCTCATCACCTTCGATCAAGCACGCCTTACCAGCGACTGCGACCGTACGATGAATCACCTCAGTTGCCAGGCGGCTACTACCAAATGTTCTGGATTGCACTCATTCCGCCGCTGTTCAATCGAATGATGCAGAAGTCTGTAGATCATTCTGGCGGCGTCGGTGGAGCATAGCCTCCATCAACGGCTTCCTGCACAATAGCAAGATCAGATTCGACCATCATTTCGATGAGTTGCTCAAAGGTGGTTTTTGTTTCCCAACCAAGTTTTTCTTTTGCATAGGTTGGATCGCCGATTAGAAGATCAACTTCAGCAGGACGGAAGAATTTGGGATTGGTTCGGACTCGAACAACGCCATTCTGATCGGTTGCAATCGTATCGACACCCTCGCCTGACCAAGTGAGTTCAAGGTCGATGTGTGAGAATGCGAGATTGATCATGTCGCGAATGCTGTGGGTTCGCCCTGTTGCTATAACGTAGTCATCAGGTTCATCTTGTTGAAGCATTTTCCATTGCATCTCGACATAATCGCCGGCAAATCCCCAATCGCGTTTGGCATCGACGTTGCCGATGTGAAGGCATTCATCGAAACCGTGCTTGATCCGTGCAGCCATCATGGTCACTTTTCGGGTTACGAATTCAAGACCACGGCGTGGGCTTTCGTGATTGAAGAGAATGCCTGTGCAGGCATACATGTTGTAGGACTCACGGTAATTGCGAGTAATTTCGAATGCCATGACTTTCGCACAGCCATATGGAGATCGAGGGTGAAATGGAGTTGTTTCGGACTGTGGGACTTCTCGAACCTTACCGTATTGTTCGCTTGAACCAGCTTGGTAGAACCGACAATCTGGAGCATGCTTGCGTACCGCTTCGAGGCAACGCAGTGCTCCCAACCCGGTAATGTCCGCCGTCATCATTGGTGAGCGCCACGATTCGGGAACAAATGACATTGCACCAAGGTTGTAGAACTCATCAGGTTTTACTTGATGAACAGCGTTGTCAATCGAGTTTTGGTCTGCTAGGTCTCCGTTGAGAACATGAAATCGATCGTTGCTCATCAAGTGATTAATGAGATTCCTCCCAAGACTCGGCTGGGAGACTCTACGCACCAATCCATAGACGGTGTAACCCTTGTCTAAAAGCAACTCAGCGAGGTAGGAACCGTCCTGCCCGGTGATGCCGGTAATAAGTGCAGTCTTCCCGCTCATGCGATTTCCTGATGCTTCCCTTTTTTCAAAGCGTCGCAATAAAATGTAGAGTCTATCGATACAAACCATTGTAAAGAAATAACCTCGGGCGTCAATCGTATGCTGAATAATCGGAGTTTTTCGAATGCTTGAAGTCAACGGTCTGACCAAGAGTTTCGGTTCACTCAACGTCTTGAAAGGCGTCAACATGCAAGTTGAGAAAGGGGAAATGGTTGCGCTCATGGGGCCTTCTGGTTCTGGAAAGTCAACGCTTCTCAACATCATTGGGGGTCTCCTCGCAGGCGATACTGGTGAAATAAATCTCGACGACAGAATTTACGGAACTCGTGGTCCAGCAAGTGTCGTCGACGTTCGCCGAACCAAAATCGGATGGATTTTCCAAGACTTTCACTTGCTTGACAATCTTTCTGCACTTGACAACGTTGCGATTGCGCTCGAGTTATCCGGTGTTTCTTCAGAAGAAGCAGTAACTGCAGCAGAGGTCGCATTGCAGAAGGTGGGTCTTGGTGACCGCCTCAATTTCATTCCTGACCAACTCTCAGGCGGGCAACAACAACGGGTGGCGATTGCACGAGCAATAGCAGGCAATCGTCCTGTCTTACTCGCGGATGAACCGACCGGAAACCTTGACATTGCAAGTGGGAAAGAGGTAATGAAACTGTTCAAAGAATTGTGTCATGACGAGAAAAATCCAATTTCTATCCTTATGGTAACGCATGACCCAGATTTGGCATCGACTGCAGATCGTATGCTCTTGCTCAACGATGGGAAAACCGAAGCTTCCGACATTCGCTCGGCTTGGGGACTTGATAGCGAGGGTGAAGAAGAATGAGCGATAATCCTCCAGAATTGAAAGAAAACGACTTTGCCAAAGGGCGCTCTCGGCTTCGTCGATATCAACATACATTGGTCGAATTACCGAGTCGTTTACGTCTTGCCGCACAGAGCGCCTGGCGCGGCAAAGAACGAGGAATGGCTGTCATTGCGGGTGTCTTTCTCGCATCCTTGGTTATCACGACTGTTCTTGCTTACGGTGTTGGACTCTCCCAATTGTTCTTTGAAGAATCTCTTGATTCTGAACCGTTTGATGCAAAAATAGAGTTTGCCCGCACACCGGTTGAGAACGCTTCAGGTTGGTCGAACAACACGACGACGATGACGGAGGTTTGCGATGAATTGATGGATGAATTTTCCGAATTCAATGATTGTACGCTCGTTCTCGGTCGTCAGGGAATCCACAGTGGAGGGTTCTTCAACATCGATTTCGTTGTCGCCCAACCACTTGAAATGCGATCAATATCGGACAATGAAAACCCATTGTGGGACCCTATGGACTTTGATTACCCTGAAACGCTCGATGCAGGCCCCCCTATTTCTGACAAACGTGCAATCCGATTCCTTGGACCTGAAGCCTTTGATGGTGAATTGGCCGATAGGCTCGGTGAGAACATTATTGCAGGGCTTGGAGAATGGCCTACACCCGAAAACATGAGTTTGAACCGTGGAATTATTCTCCCCTCTACGATTGCAAGCGAAGCTCAAGCAAAGGTAGGAGACGTACTTGAAGAACTAACCTTTGCGTACGTTGTCGATGAATCCACACTGTTCGAAGCGAGCGTAACAGAGGAAAACTGTGCTGGCGAAATCACGCCAGAAAACAACGAAATGATGTATTGTCGAATGTCGATGACGGTTGAGAATCTCACCGTTTTGGGAATCTATGAGCCTTGGGATTTGGGCAATCCAACACTTCCATTCAATCCAATTTTTACCACATGGGAAACCCTTGAAGAATCACAGCGTGAGACGTTGATTAACTATGATCACATGTACCTCGGCGTCACAATCGATCGTGGACAACTACCCACGACCTCAACAGCGGATGCTGCTGAATGGCTTGAAAATCTTGGGACTGAAGTGCAAGATGGTAACTACACGGATGAAGGCGTTGAGCTGTACTACACCGACATCGTTTCTGGAACAATTACCTTCCTCAACATCTTCCTTGGTTTAATTCAAATCTTTGACTACATCATCATGATTCCAATCGTGTTCTTGTCGATTGCTGTGTTGATTTACGGACTGGTTTTATCGCTTGAACAACGACGCAGAGAAGTGAGCATTCATCGCGTCATTGGGGCGGATGGACAGAGTCTGCAAGGCATGGTCCTGCTCGAATTGTTTGTCATGTCATCCGTCGCCTGGCTCATTGGATATCTCTTGGCTCTCATGGCGGTACCAATCGTTCTCTCAGCAGTAGGATTCATGGAATTCAGAACAGGTGACTTCGATGTGAATCCCACACTTGGTTTTGGTTCAACACTGTTTACAGCAATTACGACATTGGGGCTTGCAATGATCTTTGGACGCAGTAGAGCACGCGATTTCCTTGAACTTGAAATCGAGGAGGGGGTTCGCAAAACCACGGTCAAAGCAGAACCAAAACGATGGCTTCATTGGACGGCGTTCCTGTTTGGTATGCTCGCTGTGATTGATACATGGCTTGAGATGAACGGTAGCGAAGATGGAATCGTTTCCAACTTCTTCATCGAGGGATTGATTGGTATCATCGGTCCGTTTGCTCTTTGGATTGGAGGAGCATTGCTTCTTGGAAGAATCGGTGCAAAAGGTCC
>OCZA010000443.1_pt1 | contig 14393 bp, 7 predicted proteins | sample 1539021 | NCBI WGS metagenome assembly OCZA01 (sample SAMEA2619376, study PRJEB22493) | marine metagenome | biome: marine biome (ENVO:00000447); feature: surface water layer (ENVO:00002042); material: "saline water (ENVO:00002010), including plankton (ENVO:xxxxxxxx)" | depth 5 m | reverse complement strand
CTACAAATGGTTTAGATAGAGTGGAAGTACTAAGAGATGGTGCTTCAGCTATTTATGGTGCTGATGCAGTAGCTGGCGTTGTAAATAATGTTTTAAAAACTGACTATGAAGGATCTAGTCTATCGGTAAGAGTAACTGGATATGAGCATTTTGATGCTACGAATACAGATTTAAGTTACAAGTTCGGTACTTCTTTTAATGATGGTGCTACAAATATTTCTTTATTTGCACGTTACAGAGACCGGGAAGCAATAAGTGCGAGCGAGGATGAGCGTTGGTACAGCCAAGATTACAGACGTTATCTTGCTGACGATTCGCCTTTTAATGTTTCAGCTATGAGAAATACTAGTACATATGGATGGTTCCAACTTGATTTAAGTGGTAGAGGTGTTGGTGAGGCATGGCATGCTTCAAATGATGGAGAAACTGAAATGGCTGATGCTACTGACCCTAGAGGTGGTGCAGCTTTATGTGCACTTCCTGGAGCAGTTTTAACAGGATATGGAACATGTATGTTTGATACGAATCTTGGTGACAATAGATCAAACCAAAGAGGAATGGGCGACTATCGTGGTGAGATGCAAAGATCTCAAATATTTATGTTTACTAACCATGAATTTGATAATGGCGTGGAACTATTTAATGAGATTGGATACTACAAATCGGATTCATTTAGATTAATCTCTGCAGGTAGTTTTAGATCAGGTATTTATTCAATTCCTGGTGATTACTACTGGTTCTCACAACTTCCAGAATCAATTGGATTTCCAACTAATAGATCTGTTGGAATCGATGGCTGGAGACCATTTAATCTTAATAGAGAAATTAGCGTTGATAAAACAAGTTCTAGATTTGTGATTGGTTTGCGTGGATCAACTCGTGGGGGTTGGGATTGGGAAACAGCAATAGTTAATGCAAATGCAAAAAGTGTTGATGCTGCAGGTAATAGAATTACTTATGAAGCATTGTATGAGCAATTCTATGGAGATGTCTCAACAACTGCTAGCGCATTCAATATTTTTGATACTAATTGGGATACCAATAATGGGGATAATATTTTAACTACTATCTACAGAAGAGATAAATCTACTCTAGATATGTTTGATTTTAAAATAAGTAACAATGAATTATTTAATTTACCTGCGGGTCCAGTTGGTATTTTAGTTGGAATTGAAAAAAGAAAAGAAACATATACTGATGATAGAGATAAATATTTAGATGGAACTATTACTAATCAGGAATGCTGTAACGTCACAAGTACAACAAGGTCTCATCCATTTACATCTGGTGTATTAGGATCAAGTCCAACAGTTGATGTATATGGCGTTAAAAGAGTTTCTTCAGCTTTTGTAGAAATGATTGTTCCTATTTTAGATAATTTTGATGCACAGATTGCTGTAAGAACAGAAGATTTCTCAGACACTCCGTCAACTTCGGTTGGTAGAATTGCATTAGGCTATGTAGTTAATGATATAGTGAAAATGAGAGCATCTTTTTCAACAGCATTCAGATCGCCAAATATTCTTCAAATAAATCAACCATACGTTACAAGGACTGGTACAAGAAATGATGCAGTTCAAGAGTATAGAATTTATAAAAATAATGATGATACTAGGCCTGCATCTGGGTCTGGGTTTAATAGCGACTATACAATTTCTAACACTTTACATTATAGATTAGGTAACCCTAATCTATTATCAGAAGAATCTGATAATGCTACATTTGGTGTTGTTATTACTCCAAATGATGCTTTAACAATTACTATTGATAAATGGAGTATTGAAAAAGATAATACAATTGGTCTTTTTGGTAGAAATAACTCAAGTGTCTATGATCTTCTGCTTAGATTACAAAAAGGAATTGGTGGTGCAACCACTGTTGCTGAAATGTTATCTTTTTGCCAAGGTACAAATGTACTAAATGATCAATTTGATAAATATGCAATTGATGGTTCATATGTTTTAAGAGACAGCAATCCTTCAAGTTCATATGATGAGCAATTTTTAAATGCTGGAATCTGTCCTGCAGGTCAGCAAGATACTATTTATGAGCCATATTCAAATTTGGCTTTAAGAACAGTTGAGGGAACTGATTTAGCAATATACTATGATTTTGAAACAAGTATTGGTCAATTTAATATCACTTTCCAAAGTTCAATTACTGATAAGTTTGAACAAGAGCCTAGTGCACAGTTCCAAGCAATCTCGGCTGCAGTAGCTGATGGTACTTTACCTGCGTATACTACTTTAGAGGGATACGGTGATTTATTAAATAATGAAAATACCGGAACAGATCAAAAAGATACCCTAAAAGTTAACTACAGAAATGGAGACTGGGGAGCATCGCTTACAGCGCTTAGACTTGGAGAGCTTCTTGATAATGGAGTTAAAAGTGATGACGGGCAAGTTTACCTAATTCCATCGATGACAACAGCCAATGTAAGTGTTTATAAAAAATTCACACTGAAAGGTAATGATGCGAGAGTAAGACTTATGATCAGAAACGTAGCAGACGAACGTGCTCCATTAGCTGATGGATGGTTTGGTTTTTACTCTGATATTCATAGAGATGATGGAAGACATTTTTATCTTGATTTAAAAATGGATTTCTAAGAGTATTAATACTTAAAAGGGAGTTATATAACTCCCTTTTTTTTACTCTATAATCATCTTATGGCTGCATACAAAAAAAAGGGTTTTTCAATTGGAATATTAATTTTCTTATTGATGATGTTTTCTCCAGCTCCGTCTGGACTGAGTGATGTAGGTTGGGATGTAGCTGCAGTAGCAGTTCTTATGGCAATTTGGTGGGCAACAGAAACAGTTCCTGTTGCTATAACAGCACTCTTGCCTCTTGCTTTATTTCCACTTCTAGGTGTTACAACATTTGATAATGCTGCGCTTCCTTATGCTAATAAGAATATCTATTTATTTTTAGGTGGCTTTATGTTGGCGCTAGGAATTGAAAGCTCAGGGCTGCACAAAAGAATTGCTCTCAAAATGATAATTTCAGTCGGTTCAAGTGGAAAAAAGCTTGTTGGTGGCTTTATGCTTGTTGCTGCTTTAATAAGTATGTGGGTTATGAATACGTCAACCACATTAATGCTGTTACCTATTGGCCTGGCAGTATGTGGAGTTATGTCAGAAACTATTCCAGGTTTAACAGATAAAGATAAATCCAATTTTGATACGGCATTATTATTAGGAATTGCTTATGCCGCCACAATAGGTGGCATGTCTACACTGATTGGAACAGCACCAAATATAGTTTTTAGCGCATTTATGCAAGATACTTATGGTATTGAAATTTCAATGTTTGATTGGATGAAATTAGGAGTACCACTAGCAACAATTATGTTATTTGGAGCTTGGTTATTGTTAACTAAATATGTTTTTCCAATAAATTTTATTGCATCCTCTGAGGCAAGAAATGAATTAAAAATAATGCTGTCCAACATGGGATCTTTTACAAAAGATGAAAAAAGAATTGCTATTATTTTTGGACTTGCAGTTTTTGGATGGGTTTTTAGAACTTTACTAAATAAGATTGATTTTCTATCAGGCCTTACTGATGCCGGTATAGCAATTATCGCAGCAATATTAATTTTTATGACTCCTTCTGCTTCAAAAAAAGGTGATCTTCTTCATTGGGAAAAATCTAAAGATTTGCCATGGGGGTTATTGATTTTATTTGGAGGAGGCTTATCTCTCGCTGCACAAATTAGCTCAAGTGGATTAGGAGTATGGATTGGTAATAGCCTTCTTATACTCAGCACAGTTCCACCCATCCTATTAATTCTTGCTGTGGCAACTTTAATTATTTTTTTAACAGAAATTACAAGCAATGTAACAACTACCACAACTTTCTTACCTGTTTTTGGTGCTCTGGCAATTGCTATAGGGGTTTTACCAGTTTCGCTTACAGTGCCAGTATGCTTGGCTGCAAGTTGTGCATTTATGTTGCCTGTAGCAACCCCTCCAAATGCAATAGTTTATGGCTCCAATAAATTTACTATAGCTACAATGATGAGGGCAGGCTTTGCACTTAATATAATTGGGATATTTGTAGTAACACTATTTGCATATTATTTTGCACCACTTATTTTTTAAAATCTTATGAGATTTCTTTGCTTAGTATTATTTGTTTCATATTTACAAAGCACAGATTACATTGACTATCCTCATCCATTTCATCCAACAACCACTTCTAGCGGCATGGTGGTAAGTCAAAATGCTTTATCCTCAAATATAGGTATAAAAATTTTGGATATGGGTGGTAATGCCGTCGATGCTGCTGTTGCAGTTGGTTTCTCACTAGCGACAACATTACCAAGAGCTGGCAATATTGGTGGCGGTGGATTCATGTTAATTTATCTAAAAGATAAAGAGGAAGTTTTTTATATTGATTATAGAAGTAAATCTCCAAAAAATTCATCGATTGAAAAATTATTAGGAACGAAAAAAATACCGGATAGAAATTCAAAGCGCTGGGAAAGGGTAGATTATACATACTTGGCTTCAGGTGTTCCTGGGACTGTTTATGGTCTATTAGAAGCTCATAAAAACTTTGGTAAATTAGAACTTGAAGACATCATGAGACCAGTTATTGAGCAAGCTGAAAATGGAATCATCGTTTCTAGTGATTTAAATTATGTGATTGATGTTACTCCTCAATTAAAAAGTGATAAAGAATCTTTATCTATTTATTTTAAAAATGGAGAGCCACTTAAAGAATTTTCACTTATGAAAAGACCTGACTTAGCTAATACGTTTAGAGAGATATCAAAAAATGGCATCAAAGGTTTTTATGAGGGTGAAATAGCAGACAAGATTGTAAGCGCTATGGATAATAATGATGGATTAATAACTCATGAGGATTTAAAAAATTATAAATCATTTTTTAGGATGCCAATTGCAATCAATTACAAAGGTCATAAAGTTTTTACTGCTGCACCTCCTTCAGGAGGAGGTATAACTCTTTTAACAGCTTTAAATATTCTAAATAATATAGATATTAAAAAATATAAAAGTGATTCTACAAAAACATATCATTTTCTCGCTGAATCGTTAAGACGTGGACATAACAATCGTTCACATTTTGTAGGTGACCCTGATTATTTTGATGTTCCAATTTCCGAACTCCTCTCTGCCAAAAGAACAAAGGAACTTATAACTTCAATAGATTCAAATAAAGCAAGTTCAATAGATCAAATAATTCCTTATACACTAAGAAAAGAAAGCAAAGACACAACACATTTTTCTATAATTGATAAAGATGGAAATGCGGTTTCAAATACTTACACTCTAGGGTTGTCATTTGGATCAGGAGTCACTATTCCAGGCACAGGAATTTTAATGAATAGTCAGATGAATAATTTCGCTTATAGGTTTGGAGATAAAAATGATATTGGAAGAGGTGCAAGCCCAGGCAATAAATTTGAGCCTGGTAAAAAGCCCATGAGCACAATGGCACCAACAATAGTCTTTGATGAGGATGATAAGCTATTTTTAGTCACCGGTTCACCAGGTGGCTCAGATATACCTGCTGCAATTCTAAGAGTTATAACTGGCGTTATAGACTTTAATTTAGATATTGGAGAAGCAACCATGCTGCCAAGAATTCATAAAGATTGGCCTTATGAAGGTCTTGAGCATGAGAGGGCGGTAAGTAGAGATATTGTCAGAAGGCTTAAAAATATGGGACACAAGACTGAATATGAAATGACAATTGGAAGTACGCAAAGCATTCATGTTATTGATGGAATTAATAATGGTTTTGCAGACCTACGAAGACCTAATGCTGGAGTTGCAGTCCAAGCTAATTAACTTTTCTATAATCTAAAGGTGGCTCTCTATCTCCAAGAAGAGGAGTATATATAAAATCTTCACCAAGCCTTGCCAAATGCTCTACCTTAGATTTTTCTATAATATTAGGATTAGCAAAAATCTCTATTGCACTTTTTGCTAAAACTTTTGCAGCTAATTCAGCACCCTTTAAACCTATCGATGTTCCTCCAGAAGCAACGGCTTGCCATGAATGAGCTGCTGTTCCAGGAACCCATGTAGCAGTTCTAAGACCTGCAGTTGGAACAACCCAACTAACATCCCCGACATCTGTTGAGCCATAACTATGTGAAGTTCTAAATGGTCTTACAAATTCTTGCGATCCTATTTCATTATCTGGATCGAGGAAAGTTTGATAAATTTCAGCAGCATACTTATTTTCACTATCATCATATGAAACGCCACCTAATATAGAAAGGTTCTTATGTACAATTTTTTGGATAGTATCATTAGGTAACAATGAAAAGTTACCATGCATAACTTCATATGAAACATCAGTATCAGTTCCTATTGCCGCTCCAGACGCAGCATTAGCCACCCTTAAGAACAAATCTTCAACCACTGACATTTTTGGATGACGAACATAATAATAAACTTCTGCAAGATCTGGCACTACATTAGGAGCGAGCCCACCTTTAGTAATTACATAGTGAATTCTTGATTCTTGAGGAATATGTTCACGCATCATATTTACCATATGATTCATTGCCTCAACACCATCTAAAGCTGATCTTCCTTGTTCTGGTGAACCAGCAGCATGTGCTGAAATACCTTTAAAAGTGAATCTTGCCGATTTATTAGAATTAGAAGTCCTTGAGTTTGCACTATTATTATCATCAGGATGCCAATGAAAAACAGTATCAACGTCCTCAAATAATCCTTCTCTAACCATATAGACTTTACCAGAGCCTCCTTCTTCAGCTGGAGTGCCGTAAAATCTTATAGTTCCTTTAACATTATTTGTTACAAGCCACTCTTTTATTGCAACTGCAGCCCATGCTGATGCTGCCCCAAATAGATGATGACCACATGCATGCCCAGCTCCTGTAGAATTATTTATTATTTTTTTGAATGGGTCTTTTGATTGGGCTAAACCTGGTAATGCATCAAACTCACCCAATATTCCGATAACAGGACCCCCATTATTAAATTCAGCAATAAATGCAGTTGGTATTCCTGCAACTCCTTTTTCAATTTGAAAACCTTCATCTTCAAGAGATTTTGCGAGCATATTAGAACTTTGATTCTCTTGATAACCTAACTCAGCAAATTCCCATACCTCAAGTGCTATGTTCTCGAATTTAGTTTTATGATAATTAATACTATTAAGTACATCATCAGAAAATATTGAAGATGTAAAAAAAACAAAAGCTATAAAACTAATTAATTTTTTTTGAAGTAAATTTTGTTTATTCATTTCTTCCTCCATTAATTATTTAGATAGATGCAACACCCCAATAGTTATAACCAACTATCTTTGGGGTGCTAGGTAGATACATTTGTTGAAGACTCTTAAACTCAAAACCTGCTTCATTAATAATAAAGGGTATATCTCTATTAATGTTACATCCACCAAAAAGCTTTGACCACAAAGGATTAATTCTATTTTGCCATTTTTTTATCTTAGGATCAGGTGCAATCCCATGCTCACAAAAGAAAATATTTCCATCTGATTTCATTACCCTTTTTATCTCTTTTAGCGCATCATTAAAATTTGGAATTGAACATAAAGTGTATGTAATCAGAACACTATCTATAGTATTAGAAGCTAATTTAATTTCTTCAGCACCATTAATTAAGATATTTACATCTATCTGATTATCTTTAGCTGTCTTTATAGCCATTTCACATAATTCAGCAGATGGATCTAATCCATAAACCTTATTAATCTCTCGTTTATTGTAAAAGGGTATATTTAAACCTGACCCAATTCCTATTTCTAAAACTGTTCCTTTGGCATTTGGAACAATTTTATTTCTTTGATAGTTTATTGGTTTTGTAGAACAGCATTTATCAAGAAGTTTTGGTAGTAAATACTTTTCGTAAGCTTTTTTTATCATTCTTCAGTTTCACTCAAGGGCATTGCTGCAATATTAAATCCAGCATCAACGTATGTTATTTCACCAGTAATCCCACTAGCATAATTCGAACATAAGAACGAAGCTACATTGCCAACTTCTTCTGCAGTTACCGTTCTTCCAAGAGGAGCTCTATTAGAATGTTGACTTAGCATTTTTCTAAAGTTCTTTACACCTGAGGCAGCAAGAGTTTTTATTGGACCAGCAGAGATTGCATTCACACGAATATTATCTTTTCCCAGCGAGGCTGCTAAAAAACGAGTATTAGCCTCCAAACTTGCCTTAGCAAGCCCCATTACATTGTAATTAGGCATTGTTTGGACCGAACCTAAGTAAGTAAGAGTCAAAAGAGCTGAATTTTCATTTAACATAGGTTTTGATTCTCTTGCCATCGCTGTAAAGCTGTATGAACTTATGTCGTGGGCTACTTTAAATCCCTCTCTGGAAGTAACATCTACAAAATTACCTTCTAACTGATCAGCAGGCGCATAACCAATAGAATGAACAAATCCATCAAAATTAGGCCATTTTTCTTTAAGCTCATTGAAAGATTTAGTTATTGATTCATCGCTTGAAACATCACATTCAATTAAAATATTCGAATTACATGCCTCTGCTATTGGTTTAAGGTTCTTTAATAGCCGTTCATTTTGGTAAGTAAACGCAAGTTCTGCACCTTCGCGGTGCATTGCAAAGGCAATACCAGCTGCAATCGAGTATTTATTGGCTAATCCGGATATCAGTATTTTCTTATCTTTTAATAGCATATGCAGTTATTTATTTAATTATTAAGCTATTGTAAAAGATAAAATTACTGAAAAGCTAATATTTGATTCATATAAATTTAAAATAACTGCTTTTCATATATAAATGCTAGTTATAGTAAGTTATAAATAAATGAAAAAACTATAGATTTATACTAAAAACTCTGAAACAATACATGACACTACGTGATAGTTCACGAATTTATTCGTGTTTTATCATTAAACTTAACAAAAACACACAGGGGAAATGTATGTTTAATTTAAAAAATTATTTATCTGCAGTCCTTGTTTTGTCATTCGGTATATTTAATGCTGATTTGATAGCTCAAGATGGTGCAGATGATGTTGAAGAGGTTGTAGTTACTGGTACTAGACTTACCGATCCTAACTTATCAAGTGTTAGTGGTGTAGTTGCAGTAGACGCTTCTGATGTAGCTGAAAGAGGTGTTGTAGCGATTGAAGAATTGCTTGCAGATCTTCCTCAAATATCACTAGGTCAGAACATTACAGACTCAAATGGTGCTAATGGTTCATCAACTATTAGTTTAAGAGGAATTGGTTCAGATAGAACTATGACACTTGTAAATGGAAAAAGAATGGCTCCTGGTACTATTAATGGTGGTTCAGCGGCTAATATTAATAACATTCCTGTTGCATTAGTGAAAGAAGTTCAAATCGTAACTGGTGGAGCTTCATCAGTATATGGTTCTGATGCTATTGGTGGTGTTGTTAACTTTATTCTTGATGATAACTTCGAAGGATTCAAAGCTAGCTATACTCACAGTTTTTATAACCATAAAAATGAAGATAGCGATATGCGAGCTTTTGTAGAAGCTGCTGGATATCCTCAAGCTCCTGGAACTGTTAACGAAGGCGATAATAAAGTATGGGCAGTAATGTTCGGTGCTAGTCTTGGTGATAACGGTAACATGGTTGCTTACATCCAAAAAAGAGAAAGAGATGCAATACTACAAAGTCAGTATGACGTATCTGCTTGTGCTCTTTGGGATGGTGGACCTCAAGCTGCAGACCCATACGGTTGCGGTGGTTCAGGTACAACTCCATGGGGTAGATTTGCTGACTTCGGTGGCGCACCAGTTTCAAGTTATAACTACGGTGTAGCTCCTGGTACTAATGAATTTGAAGATTGGCCTGGTCCTTTTAACTATGGTCCTTTCAACTATTTCCAAAGACCTACTGAAACATTATCAACTGGCTTCTTTGCAGATTACGAAATAGCAGATGGAATGAACTTCTATGCTAGTGCGAATATCATGGATGACAGAACAGTTTCACAGATTGCTCCTTCAGGTGCATTCTTTATTACTAGTGAAATTTCTTGTGCTAACCCATTAATGTCTGCACAACAATTTAAACTAATCTGTTCTGATCAAGGCTTAACTACTGCTGATATGTCACCAACATATCTAGGAAGAAGAAACCTAGAAGGTGGTGGAAGACAACAAGACATCAGACATAACTCATATAGATATGTTCTAGGTGTTGAAGGCGAACTTGATGGTGGATGGACTTATGATGTAAGTTATTCTAATTCAGAAACTGCTGTTGCAAGTACTTATATGAATGATCTTTCTATCACAAGAATTAAAAGAGCTCTTGATGTAGTTGCAGATGCTGACGGAAACCCTGTTTGTAGATCTGTTGTAAACGGCACAGATTCAGGATGTCTTCCATGGAACGTTTTTGTAAACAATGGAAACCAAATCGTAGCTGATGAAGCTGATGGTGTTACTCAAGATGTTCTAGATTACTTAATCGTAGATCTTTATGCTAGAGGTGAAGTTTACGAAGAAATTTGGCAGGCTGTTGTTTCAGGTACTGTTCAAGGTTTAAATGGAGCTAACTTAGTTCTTGGTCTTGAAAGCAGAACTGTTGGAATGGATAACAGACCAGACAGCGGATTCTTAACAGGTGATGGTGCTGGACAGGGTGGTCCAACAAAAGCACTTGGTGGTGAATACTCAGTAGATGATATCTTTTTTGAAATGGGTATTCCTGTAAATGATCAGCTTTCTGTTGACCTTGGTGCTAGAGTTTCAGATTATTCAACTGGCCAAGATACAAATACTTGGAAAGTTGGAGCGAAATATACTTTAAACGACAAAGTTACACTTAGAGGAACTGCTCAGTACGCTGTTAGACACGGTAACGTGTTTGAGTTATACGGTGATCAGTTCTTAGGTTTATGGTCAGGTAGTGATCCTTGTGCGGGTACTTCACCAACAGCAAGTGCTGCAGAATGTGCTCTTACAGGTGTTACTGGTGCACAATATGGAACTATTCCAGATTCACCAGCGGGTCAGTACAATGCTATTTACGGTGGTAACCCTGATGTTAATCCTGAAGAGGCTGATACAATTTCATTTGGTGTTGTTATGGAACTTACAGATAATCTTACTGTTTCTGTAGATTACTCTGACATTTCTATTGAAGGCGCTATTGGAAGTGTGTCACCTGCATTTAGTTTAAACAACTGTATTGATTCAGGTTCACCACTTTTATGTTCAAACATAAACAGAAATTCAACAAATGGTAACTTATGGATTGGTTCTGGTGCAGATGCTCCAAATGTAGTTTCAACTACATTAAACCTTGGTGAACTTGCAACTAGTGGTTATGACGTAATTGCTAATTACTCAATGGATACACCAATGGGACCATTAAAAATTAGAACAAATATTGCTATTGCAGATACTTTTGACATTACAGAAGTTGTAGGCTTTGGTACTGCAGAATGTGTAGGCTACTGGGATGGTGGCGGCACATGTGGTGGTCCAACTTTTGAACTTCAGACTGTCACATCTGCATCTTTAGAACTACCTAAAGGTAATCTAACTGTAACTCACAGATATCTTGATGAAATCGAAGACTTAGGTCCATTTGATTCACCTATAGATGCTCAGAATTACATTGATACATCCTTTAGTACTTCTATTGGTGATATAACTATATACGTTGGTGTGAATAACTTGTTTGATGCTGAAGCTCCAGTTCTGGATGACTTAGCACCAAATGGTAATACATTCCCATCAATATATGATGCATTTGGTAGATATATATTTACTAATGTTAGTTATCAGTTTTAATAACTGTTGTTAATTTAAAAAGAGGGCTTTTAGCCCTCTTTTTTTTATTTGTAAATAATTAATTTGATACAATTGTAAAAAATGAACATTCTAAAAATCGCAAGAATAAGAGCCACCAAATATTTTTTTTCATTATTTTCTAAGATATTTATACGCCTAATGAATGTATATATTAAATTTCAAATAAAGAAGTCATAAATTTATCTGTTATGCCTAAAGTTCTACTTTTCATATTGGTATTATTTTCATTTGATATACATTCAAAATATAAAAATACAAACGGAGAGGAGATTGATAAATCTATAAAAGATTTAATTAGGTGGCAAAGAAATCAACAAAAACCAATACTTTCATCAATAGAGATTTCAGATGAATGGAAAGATATTGATTTAATAGAAGATACGGATTATTTAATTTGGATTGGCCATTCAACATTTTTAATAAAAAAAGATAACTTTGTAATTTTAACTGATCCAGTTTTTTCAAATAGAGCTTCACCATTTAAACGATTTGGACCTAAAAGATTAATACCACCTAGCATTTCAATAGATGAACTACCAGCTATTGATGTGGTAACTATTAGTCATAATCATTATGATCATCTCGATATCAGATCTTTAAAGAAAATTTATCAATTAAATCCTGATGCAACTTTTTTAATTCCTAAGGGAGATAAAGATATCTTTGAAAAGAGAAATATAAAAAATGTTATAGAGTTTTTGTGGTGGGAGTCAAAAGAATTTGATTCATTCAAGTTTACTTTCACACCTGTCCAGCATTGGTCAGCTAGAGGACTATTTGATAGAAATGAAAGTCTCTGGGGTGGATGGTTTATTAAAGGAAATGAATATTCTATATATCATGCTGGTGATACCGGTTATTCAAATGATTTTATTGAAACAAAGAAAAGATTAGGATCGCCTAAATATGCCTTTATACCAATAGGAGCATACGATCCAGAATGGTTTATGGAGGCAAGTCATGTCAATCCAGAGGATGCAATTAGAATAATGCATGATTTAGATGCTGAGCAAAGTTTTGGAATGCATTGGGGGACATTTACTCTTACTGCAGAAGATACACTTGAACCACCGATAAGGTTAAAAGATGGATTAAAAGAATACCCACTTAAAAACTTCAAAACATTAATTCCAGGTGAGATTGTAAGGATTGAATAATTAGTGTTTTACTTAAAAATTATACTTAGGTAATATATTCAAAAATTTGGGGCTATAGCTCAGCTGGGAGAGCGCTTGGATGGCATTCAAGAGGTCCGCGGTTCGATCCCGCGTAGCTCCACCAATTTAACTGGTTACTTCAAAATAACGAAAGACTGACCATAAAGAGAAATAAACAAGAGCACTAAGCAATAGACCAATAATCATTGTTAATAATTTTATAAATGACTTTTTCATATTCATTTTTATTATATAACTACTATGATGAAAGTTTACTTTTTAAAGATTAAACTAATATTAATATGAATAACCGAATAAGTTGGATTTTGTATTTATGCTTAGCAATTGGCATATTTTTTTTCGTTGTAAACCTAGCCTACAGTTAGGATTTATTTTTTTTGATTATAAAAGTTTAGATTAGAGTCTTTTATTGAAAATAATCTTACTGCAAATATATCTTTTAAATAATTTTGATAGTTTTTCCATGGAGCTTTATTACCTTGTTTCGGCATAAGGTGAAGCCCTCTTTGCACATAACCTGAAGTAAAATCAATAAGATCATCATTACCATAAGCACTTGGATCATCTATAGGAACACAACAAGCAACACCTTTTTTATCCATTAAATTAATTAACCTGCAGACATACTCACATGTTAAATCAGCTCTCAATGTCCATGATGCATTCACATACCCAAAAGAAAGTGCAAAATTAGGAACTCCGCTTAACATCATTCCTTTATATGTAAGCCTTTCATGAGCGTTAATTTTTGCGTTATCAACAGTAACATTGATATCATTTAATGAATTAAGCTCTATGCCAGTTGCAGTCACAATAATATCTGCAGTTATTCTTTCTCCTGATTCAAGCAATATTCCATCTGATATAAATTCTTTTACTTTGTCGGTAACAACAGATGCTTTACTTTTCTTGATCGCAGAAAATAAATCACTATCTGGAACAAGGCACATTCTTTGGTCCCATGGCTTATATGAGGGTGTAAAGTGTTTTTTGATATCAAAATCAGAACCTAGTTCATTTTTTAACAAGTCCAGAATGCCTTGCTTAATTTTATTTGGAAACTTCCTCGCCAAGAAAAATGTATAACTTTGCCAAAGAATATTTTTCCACCTAATTAAAAAATAAGTAAGTTTGATTGGAAGGAACTTACGAAGGAATTTATTAATAGCATCTTCACTGGGTCTTGAAACCACGTAACTAGGCGATCTCTGTAACATTACAACATGTTTAGCTTTTTCAGCAATTGCAGGCACCAGGGTTATTGCAGTGGCACCGCTTCCGATAACGACAACTTTTTTATTTATGTAATCTAATTGATCATTCCAAAATTGTGGGTGGATAATTTGCCCTTCAAATTTTTCTTGGTTGATGAAAGAGGGCATATGAGGTTTTGAATAACTAA
>OCZA010000442.1_pt1 | contig 14417 bp, 14 predicted proteins | sample 1539021 | NCBI WGS metagenome assembly OCZA01 (sample SAMEA2619376, study PRJEB22493) | marine metagenome | biome: marine biome (ENVO:00000447); feature: surface water layer (ENVO:00002042); material: "saline water (ENVO:00002010), including plankton (ENVO:xxxxxxxx)" | depth 5 m | reverse complement strand
ATGAATTCCAGCAAAATTTGAATTATCCATCACAATTTCAGTAATCATTTCTGGGTCTCCAAAAACAGCATTAATTACACCATTAGGTAGACCGGCCTCTTTAAAAATATCAATAATTACTTTAGTTGAATATATTTGGCTATCACTTGGTTTCCAAACGACTACATTGCCTAACATGGCCATACACGCTGGAAGATTTGCGGCAATTGCAGTAAAATTAAATGGGGTTACAGCATATACAAATCCCTCAAGTGGTCTGTATTCGACACGATTCCATGCATCCGAATCACTGTCTGGTTGATTTTCATACATTTGCGTTACATATTCAACATTAAATCTCAAAAAGTCAATCAATTCACATGCAGCATCAATTTCAGCTTGATGAACTGTTTTTGATTGACCTATCATCGTAGCTGCATTAATAATATGTCTATAAGGTCCTGCAATTAATTCAGCAGCTCTTAAAAAAATTGCTGATCTATTTTCCCAGGACATTGATTCCCAATTTGCTTTTGCATTCAAAGAACTCTCAATAGCATCTTTTACATGTTTTTTTTCAGCTAAATAATATTCACCAACAACTTTTTTGTGATCATGAGGAGGATTGATTGGTTTTGAATTTTTACTTTGGACATCCATTCCATCAATATACATTGGGACCTTAGTGTAGGAATTATACATGTTTTTATATTGTTCTAACACCAATTTTCTTTCAATTGAATTTGGAGCATAACTTTTAACTGGCTCATTTTTAGCTTTTGGTACTTTGAAAAAACCTGTACTCATAATTTTTAATTTATTAATTGGACGCGAATGGCGCGTTTAATTTGAAAGATGGGATAATAATTTTTAAGAGCTTATTTGTTTTAAAATCAATCATCTCATAGTAGCCAGACATAGCTCCAAAAGGAGATGAAAGTAAACAGCTAGACTTATATTTGTAAATATTTCCAGGACTTAATATCGGCTTTTCACCTACAACTCCTTCACCATATACAGATTCAATGTTATTTAAAGAATCATAAATATACCATTGCCTTCTGTCTAAGTGAACTACTTCATTACTATTGTTTTCTATTTCAACAATATATTCAAAGCAATATTTCAAAATTGCCTTCTCATAAAAAGATCCAGTAAAATTAGATTTTACGGAAATTTTTATACCATTTGTTACTTTGGTTACCATCAATGTAAAAATAATATAATTTTTTCAGTTAGTAATGAATTCTGAAGAAGCATTAGAGTAGCCAACGACCTTGTCATATCTCCCCCCGTTTTCTCTGTAATAAACCACAACTGAATATTTATTTTCAGTTTCATCAAAATTTCCTCCAACATTTAAATTTTTTAAGATTTTTTTAGATTTATCAGCAGCAATATATTTGTAATTATAAAAACCTTGTTTAAGTTTTAATTTTGTTTTAAACTTATTCGTTGAATAATCAAATATCATTTTATTTTCATTAGTCAATTCATAGTCATTAAAACTTCCAACTATATAAATATCTGTTGCGCTGTTGTAAAATTTATTGTTTGGATTTAGGCTAAAATATATATTAACATAATCAGCTTCAATATAATCTTCATTGGAACTAATATTATTAATTACAAAATTGCCATTAATGTCTGGGTTGTATGTATATTTTTTTCCTATCCTTGAAATATCAGTGTATAAGAAATTTGAATATATGTCTGTTAAATCATAGGATCTAATTCTTACACTTGTATTTCTAATATTTTTATTATCAAAATATAGATATTCATTACCACCCCAAAAGCTTAATTCTTTATCATACTTATATACCAATTTTTTTCCCTTATTATACATAGGCTTTAATCCCATAATGGAATCTTTTAAATTGTCATTTTTGTATATTAATACTTTGACATTTTTTTCTGGCCTATTAAAATATGATGCACGTGGATTTATCTCAAAATTTACAATTTGTTTATCATTTATAAATTGTAAATCTCTTGACCTTTTAATTTCAACTCCCACTGCAGATAAATTTTCAAATAAAATGAATTTTCTTTGAAATAACTCTTGTCCATATTCATCAAAAAATTTAATCACATAATTTCCCGATTTAGTAATTCTTAAGTCATTGTTTGGAATATTTAGTTTGTAGTGCGTATATATTTGATAGGTGTTAAAACTGCTGAAATAATTATCAATTTTAACATCGTCAAATCCCTGTAAATATTCCGATTTCAAAAGTTTGGATTTATTCCAATCATAATTGCAATGATCAATTTTATAGTAGATGTCGCTTTCATATCCAGTTAACACATCAAAAGTGATTGAAAAACTTTGAAATAATTCACCAACATAAAAGTTGCTTTGTCTGTTTTCATCAAATTTTTCAAATGCAATTGATTTAATTTTTTCAGCATCCGTTTCCTGACCAAAAGATCCAAAACAGATAAAAAATGAGATTTTAAAAATTAAACATATTTTTTTCATTTTTTTCATAAAAAATCCTGCTAAAAATAATTAAAAAATTATTGTAAGATCCTCAATATTGGTTTATTTTTGCAGAAACAAAATTTAGAACAAAATATTGTCAGTTTAATGTTTGCAGATATAGTTGTAAAGAAGGGTTTAAATTTGAGTTTAGTAGGGCAATCTGCGCACAAGATTTTAAACCCTAAACTTTCTAAAAACTTTTCAATTTATCCAGCAGATTTTCACGGTGTATTTCCAAAACTGGTTGTAAAAGAAAATGATACAGTCAAAGCAGGTGATGTCTTGTTTTATGATAAAAATTCTGAAAAAGTAAACTTTTGTTCTCCTGTTTCTGGCCATGTAGAGGAAATTGTCAGAGGAGAAAGAAGAGTTGTATTAGAGATAAAGATAATTTCTGACGAAAAAGAAAACTATAAAAAATTGTCATCAGTAAAGTCAAAAAAGCCTGCTGATATTATTGAATTTTTATCCCGCTCAGGTCTAATGCCATTCATCAAGCAAAGACCCTATGATATTATTGCAAATCCAGATATTTTACCAAGTCATATTTACATTTCTGGTTTTGATTCCTCTCCACTTGCAGCAGACTATGAATATTGTTTGAAAGATCAACTTGAAAATATTCAAACTGCAATTGATTATATAAGTTTATTAACCCACGGGGAAACTTTTGTAACATTAAAAAAAGGAAATAGTAACGTATTCAAAGATTTAAAAAGAGTGTCCCATATTAATGTTTCAGGACCACACCCATCAGGAAATTTAAGCACTGTAATTAATAAGCTAACTCCAATTAATAAAGGAGACATTATTTGGACTTTAAATTTGCCTGACCTAGCTATTATTGGGAATGCTATTTCAAGTAACAAGTTTATAGCTAACAGAATTATTGCATTAACAGGATCATCGTTTAATAAAACTTGTTATGTGAAGTCTAAAATTGGATGTTCTGTTGAAAAATTATTGGATCTTAAAGAAAGTAATTCAAGAATAATTTCGGGTAATGTATTGACTGGAACCAAAGTTGGCATGAATGGTCATTTAAGATTTTACAGTAATGAAATTACAGCAATCCCCGAGGGAGATGATTATGATTTATTTGGTTGGGCGAAACCGATGTTTAATAAGTTTTCTGTTTCTAGAGCACTTACTTTTTCGTGGCTTTTTCCAAGCAAAAAGTATGAGCTAAATACAAATACAAATGGAGAGCACCGTGCTTTCGTAGTTACGGGTTCTTTTGAAGAGGTTTTTCCTCTAAACATATTTCCCATGCAAATTTTAAAGGCCTGTATGTACAAAGATCTTGATGAGATGGAAGCTTTAGGAATGTATGAAGTATCACCAGAAGACTTTGCTTTGACAGAATTTATTTGTGTTTCCAAACAACCACATCAATCAATAATTAGACAAGGATTAGATTTAATGAAAAAAGAAATAGGTTAAAAATTATGTCAATAAAATCAAAGCTTCACGAAATTAAAGAAAGTTTCAAGGGCAAGAAAATGGCCCCTGCTTTTAATGCTTTTCACACTTTTTTATACACTCCAAATGATGTGACTTCATCTGGTACTCATGTAAAAGCTGCTGATGATTTGAAAAGAACAATGAATACGGTAATTATGTCATTAGTTCCTTGTTTGATTTTTGGAATTTTTAATGCAGGATATCAGTACAATTTAGCCATTGATGCAGCAAATGGGATTTACACTCAAGCATCATTATTTGGTAATTTTTTAACATTTGAAAATTTGATGATTGGATCAATGAAAGTTCTCCCATTAGTAATTGTTTCCTATGGAGTTGGATTGATTGTAGAATTTATTTTCGCTGTTATTAAAGGTCATGAAGTTGAAGAGGGGTATTTAGTTACTGGGATGTTGGTGCCTCTGATTGTTCCTGTAGATTTACCACTTTGGATGTTGGCAGTTTCAGTTGTCTTTGGAGTTATCATTGGAAAAGAGGTATTTGGAGGAACTGGAATGAATATTTTAAACCCTGCTCTCACAATTCGAGCTTTCTTATTCTTTGCATATCCAACCTGGATGAGTGGAGATAAAGTCTGGGTTCATGATGCAGTAAATAGAGCTGGTACTCCTGATGCAATTTCTGGTGAAACAATCCTTGGAAGCTATGCTCAGAATCAAGATATAATTTATTCATTATCGGATATGTTCTATGGATTTATACCTGGATCTGTTGGAGAGACATCCAAGCTTTTAATAGTATTTGGAGCACTTTTTCTAATTTTTAGCAAAATTGGTAGCTGGAGAATTATTACGAGCACTTTATTAGGTGCCTTAGTTATGGGCTTAATTTTTAATGGTGTCATTGAAAGTGGGATAATTACTAATTCTAGTAAGTTCTATGGACTAATGAGTGTCCCTTTTTGGGAACATTTATTAATTGGAAGTATTTTATTCGGAGCTGTATATATGGCTACTGATCCTGTTACTGCTGCGCAGACTAATAAAGGAAAGTGGATATATGGTTTCTTAATTGGATTTATTTCTATTATGATTCGGGTTTTTAACCCAGCCTACCCTGAGGGAGTTTTTCTAGCGATTTTGTTAATGAATGTATTTGCCCCAACAATTGATCATTTTGTTATTCAATCAAATGTTAAAATGAGGCTAAAAAGATTAAAAATTAAAACTGCGTAATTATGTCCTTGAATACCGAAAAAAACTCTTACACCCTTTTGTTTGCCGTTGGGCTTGTTGTTATTGTTGGTACCTTATTAGCATCTGTTGATGCTTCATTAAAAGAGAAAATAAAGGTTAACAAGGTTTTAGAAAAACAACAAAATATTTTATATGCAATTGGAATAAACGAAAATGAAGGCAATAGTGTTAGTTTTATTTCATCTGACAAAGCAGAAATAGAATTTAAAAAATATTTTACCAAGCAGATATATATTCAAGATAATAATGTTATTGAGGATGATAATGCTTATTTAATTGATATAAAAAAAGAAAAGGCATTATCAAAAGACCCAAGTTATAATAGAAAATTACCACTTTTTATTGCTAACAAAGATGGGAAAAATCTTTATGTAGCACCGATTAGAGGTAAGGGATTATGGGATGCAATTTGGGCATACGTATCTATGGATAAAAATATGACAATTACTGGAATATATTTTGATCATAAAGCTGAAACACCAGGACTTGGTGCAAATATCAAGCAAAGATTTTTTATGGATGATTTCATAGGCGAGTCTTTACTTGATACGGAGGGAAATTTTAGAGGCGTTACTGTTTCCAAAACAAATTTAGATCCTAAAAATGAAGACAAGTATGACAATGAGGTTGATGCAATTGCTGGATCTACAATAACAGGAGATGGTGTCACGGCAATGATTAGAAGTGATTTATCCTTATACCAACAATATTTTAATAATATCAACTCAAAATAGATGGCATTACTTTCAAAAAAAGATACCAAGTTAATTATGGATCCACTTTCGGATAATAATCCGATTACTGTCCAAGTTCTTGGTATTTGTTCTGCTCTAGCAATTACTGCAGAGCTTGAGGCTTCTGTTGTTATGTCTGTTTCAGTATTATTTGTAATGGGAGTTGGGAACGTTGTAATATCTATGATACGAAATATTGTTCCTTCAAAAATTAGAATAATTGTACAATTAACTGTTATTGCTACACTGGTGATTATTGTTGACCTTGTATTGAAAGCATTTGCTTATGAACTTAGTAAGACATTATCTGTTTTCATTGGTTTGATAATTACAAACTGTATTATTATGGGTAGATTTGAGGCTTTTGCCTTAGGAAATGGATTGTGGAGATCTTTTTTAGATGGAATTGGAAATGCTTTTGGATACGCAGTTATTTTGATAATTGTAGGATTTTTTAGAGAACTTCTTGGGTCAGGTACATTATGGGGTATTCCAGTTTTGGGAGATCCGATAGATAAAACTGGATTATACTCACTTGGATATGAGAATAATGGATTTATGTTATTGTCTCCAATGGCATTGATTGTGGTTGGAATAATTATTTGGGTACAAAGAGCTAGAAGTAAACATTTGATAGAAGATTAGTATGGAACACATTGAATTATTTTTCAAGTCTGTTTTTATTGATAATATGGTATTTGCCACGTTCCTAGGAATGTGCTCATATTTAGCTGTATCAAAAAAAGTATCCACCGCAATTGGTTTGGGAGCTGCAGTTACATTTGTATTAGGTATTACAGTACCCCTAAATTGGTTGCTTGACCAATTTGTTTTACAAGATGGTGCATTGGCTTGGCTTCATCCAAGTCTTATTGAGTTTGACTTAAGCTTTTTGTCTTTCATTTTATTTATTGCAACAATTGCTACTATGGTTCAGTTAGTTGAAATTATTGTCGAGAAATTTTCTCCATCTCTCTACAACTCACTTGGAATTTTTTTACCACTTATTGCAGTCAATTGTGCTATTCTTGGAGGATCTTTATTTATGCAGTCAAGAGAAATTGCATCTATCCAACTAGCTACTACTTATGGGATTGGTTCTGGATTTGGATTCTTTTTGGCCATCCTTGCGATAGCAGCGATCAGAGAAAAAATAAGATACTCATCTGTTCCAGGTCCATTGAGAGGATTAGGAATAACTTTCATTATCACTGGCTTGATGGCAATTGGATTTATGAGTTTTGGGGGTATGTTAACAGGTGGTGATGAAACAATACCTACAAAAACAGATATCGCTGTTGAAAACATAAAAGATAGTAAAGAAAATAGTTTCAGCGAAGATGATGAAAATATTGCACTTGAATTAAACAATAAATTAGATTAATTATGATTCTTTCCACCTCAATATCCAAATCAATCCTACTTGTTGTTGGTATTCTATTGTTCGTTTCTTTACTGCTAATCTTACTTTTATTATTTGTAAAGGAAAAGTTAGCTCCATCTGGCCCAGTGAAAATTAAAATTAATGGTGAAAAAGAAATTGAAGTCGCCTCAGGCGGCACTTTACTTACAACTTTAAGTGCACAAAAAATATTTTTACCCTCTGCATGTGGAGGTGGTGGAACATGTATTCAGTGTGAATGTCATGTTAATTCTGGTGGGGGTGAGGCACTGCCAACTGAAACTCCGCACTTCACTAGAAAGGAGTTACAATCTGGAGCAAGACTTGCTTGTCAAGTTAAAGTCAAGCAAGACATGGATGTGACAATCCCCGAAGAAGTATTTGGAATTAAAAAATGGGAAGCAACAGTTGTTAGTAATTATAATGTAGCATCATTCATAAAAGAATTTGTAGTTAAAATTCCCGAAGAAATGGATTATAAGGCTGGTGGTTATATACAGATTGATATACCAGAGTCTGAGGTTAAATTTAAAGATATGGATATTACTGCTCATCCAGAAGAGCATGATTCATCTGATAAGTTTAATTCTGAATGGGACAAATTTAATATTTGGCCATTGGTAATGAAAAATCCAGAGACAGTTGAAAGAGCCTATTCTATGGCTTCATACCCTGCTGAAGGTAAGGAGATTATGTTAAATGTAAGAATTGCAACTCCTCCATGGGATAGGAAGAATAACAACTGGGCAGACTTAAACCCTGGAATTGCATCTTCTTACATTTTTTCTAGAAAACCAGGTGACAAGGTTACAATTTCTGGCCCATATGGTGAATTTTTTATTAACGAGTCAGATGCTGAGATGCTATATGTTGGTGGAGGTGCTGGAATGGCGCCAATGAGATCTCATTTATATCATTTATTCAGAACACTAAAAACCGGAAGAAAAATTACTTTTTGGTATGGAGGAAGATCTAGAAAAGAGCTTTTTTATTTAGATCATTTTTACAAGCTGGAAAAGGATTTTCCAAATTTTAAATTCTATGTAGCACTTTCCGACCCACTTGAGGAGGATAATTGGAAGGTTAAAAAAGATCTTCATTCTGAAGGTGACGGATTTCTTGGTTTTATACATAATTGTGTAATCGATTATTATCTTAAGGATCACGAATCTCCAGAAGATATTGAATTATATTTCTGTGGTCCACCACTTATGAATCAGGCCGTTCAAAAAATGGGAGAGGATTTTGGAATTCCCGATGAAAATATTCGCTTTGATGATTTTGGGGGCTAATTTCAGGTTTATTTTTTCTAAAAAATTCTTAGTTTATTTATTATTGATTTGTTTCTGTTCATGCAATACATTCATTAAAGAAGAAATCAATGGATCTGTTTATGGCACAACCTATAAAATTCAATATTATGTTGAATCTCATGAGGATTTTAATTTTTCAAAACAGATAGATAGTATCTTTAATGAGATTGATTTTTCAATGTCAACCTACAAATCAAATTCTATTATCTCAAGAATTAATAAAAATGAAGTATTAGAAATAGATAATCATTTTTTAAATGTTTTTAAAACATCAAAAGAAATTTATAAAATTACAAATGGAAGATTTGATCCTTCAATTGGGATTTTAGTGAATTATTGGGGTTTTGGTGCTGATAAGTCTGAGCGTAAAAAAAGTTTGTATGAAATTAAATCAAAGGTAGGTTTATCAAAATTTGATCTTAATAAAAACTTACTTCAAAGACCGCATGATTCATATATAGATTTTAATGCAATTGCTAAGGGATATTCTGTAGATCAAATAGCTGAATTTTTAGAAAATAATGATATTGATAATTTTTTAATTGAAGTAGGTGGGGAAATTAGAGCATCAGGTAAAAATTTAGCCCTACATAATCCATGGAATATTGGAATAGATATGCCTAGATTTGACGGAGGCAGGAGTATTTATAGCTCAGTTCTCTTGTCTGATATATCATTAGCATCATCTGGGACTTACAGAAAATATAAAATTGATTCATTAGGAAATAAATATGCGCATATTATTGACCCAAGAACAGGTAAGCCAACAAAAACAAATATTTTGAGTGTCAATGTTAAAACTAATAAGTGTATTGATGCAGATGCTTATGCTACTGCTCTTCATGTAATGAATTTAAATGAAATTGGGGACTTCTTAAAGGAAAAAGAAAATATCTCTGCTTTGGTCATATATGAAAATAATGATAATGAACTTGATTTTATAGATTTCAACGATTTTTATAATTAAATCATTTTCTGCAAATAGGAATTATTTCTTTTGTAGGTAAACAAAATTTAATAATATCCTCCTTTGATAATTTTGACGTGTATTCACACCTTTCAACGTTAAATCCTACTTTTTGAAGCCGATCAAAAAAGTCTAATCCATAAATTCTTACATGATCATATTGACCAAATAATTTATTTCTTTCCTTTTTATTTGTAACTGAAAAATCTTCAAAAGTAGTATCTCTATTATAATCCATTGGGACTTGAAATATTCCTATTCCATTCTTTTTTAAAACTCTATATAATTCTTTCATAGCTTTATTATCATCAATGATATGTTCAAGAACATGATTACATAAAATAAAATCATATGAATTATCTAAAAATGGTAAATCACATATATCACCTTTTATGTCAGCAATCGGTGAATTCAAATCAATTGTATCGTAGGAGAGATTTTTTAATTTTTTAAACTGGTTCATTAGAGCGGACTCAGGTGCAAAATGAAGTACTTTTAATTTAGCTTTAAAAAATGAAGTTTCATTTTTTAGATATAGCCACAATAGCCTATGTCTTTCAAGAGAATAAGTAGAGGGAGATAATACGTTATTTCTTATTTTATTGTACCCATACGGTAAAAATGCTCGGAAGGTGCTCCCATCAATTGGGTCTGTATATTTATTACCATACATAAGAATTTTTACCAGAGGTTTTACAAAAAAACTTATTCTAATTAAAAAACCTCTTGAGAATATGTTAAGAAATAATTTTATTAATGATTGCATTTATCTAAAAAAATTATGAAAATTTTTTTCTTCATCTGATTTTATTCCTAACGCCTCATAAATAAATTTGAATGTTGAAAGCATTTCTGGTTTACCGTTAATAATTGCAACATTATGTTCAAAGTGCGCACTAGGATGATTATCTTTTGTTGTTATAGTCCATCCGTCTGTGTGTTGAATTATTTTATGTGTTTTCATATTTATCATTGGTTCAATTGCGACCACCATTCCCTCTTTAAATTTTTTGCCATAACCTCTTTTACCGTAATTAGGCATTTCAGGCTTTTCATGCATAACTTTTCCAATTCCATGACCAACTAATTCTCTTACAACACCATAATTATGCTTTTCACAATGTGATTGAATTGCATATCCAACATCTCCAACTCTATTTCCAGCTTTAAACTCATTAATTCCTTTGTATAATGAGTCTTTGGTAATTTTTAGTAGTTTTTTATTTTCCTCACTTATTTCACCAACACTAAAGGTATATGCATGGTCACCATAGAATTCATTTTTTAATACCCCGCAATCAATGGAAATAATATCACCATTTTTTAAGGGTTCATTGTTGGGAATTCCATGAACTACTTGGGAATTTGGGCTGGTGCAGAGGCTATTCGGGAAGTCATATAATCCAAGAAAACCAGGAATTGCATCATTATCTCTTATAAATTCTTCCGCAATTTTATCAAGTTGCAAAGTTGTTACACCTTCTTTTATTTCTTTTGCAAGGATTCCTAATGTCCTTGAAACTAGTAGTGCACTTTCTCTAATAAGTTCAATTTCTTCAATTGTCTTTTGAAAATTCATAGAACTAAACAAGGGGTTTTACATTCATCTCTTTTGGAGTTTCAATTCCCATAATTTTTAAAATTGTTGGAGCAATATTCGCTAAAATTCCATTTGAAACTGATTTATAAGCTGAGTTGATTAAAATAATTGGAACTAAATTTTTAGTATGAGCTGTATTAGGAGAACCATCTTCGTTTATCATTTTATCACAATTACCATGATCAGAAATCAGAATTACCGTATAATTATTTTTCAAACAACTTTCAACTACACTTTTAACACATTTGTCAATTGCTTCACAAGCTTTAATAGCAGCATTAAAATCTCCAGTATGACCAACCATATCGCCATTTGCATAATTTAAACATATAAAATCATTTTTACCTAGGTCAATTTCATCCACTAATGCATCCGTAATTTCAAAAGCACTCATCTCTGGTTTTAAATCATAGGTTGCAACTTTTGGTGAATTTTTTAATATTCGCTTTTCTTTTTTAAATGCTATTTCCTTACCACCAGAAAAAAAGAAAGTTACATGAGGATATTTTTCGGTTTCTGCAATTCTTAATTGTGTTTTATTATTTCTTTCTAGAACTTCACCCAAGGTATTTTTTAGATTTTCATTTTCAAAAATAATGTGAATCCCACTAAGTGATTTATCATAATTTGTCATTGTTACAAAATGATATTTATCTTCCTCTGTTGTAAATTCATCAAATTTTTCTTGAGTCATGCACTTAGTCAGTTGTCTACCCCTATCCGTTCTAAAATTGAAAAATAAAACTACGTCTCCTTTTTTTATATTTCCGATCGCTTCATCATTTTTATCTACTTTTACTAAGGGTTTAATAAACTCATCGGTAATTCCTTCGTCATAGGATTGTTGTATCGCTATGTCAATATGTTTAACTTTTTTACCATGACCTCTTACAATTAGATCATATGCAAATTTTATTCTTTCCCATCTATTATCTCTGTCCATAGAGTAATACCTACCAATAACTGAGGCAACTTCACAATTTTTATCAGAAATAAATTCTTCTAATTTTTTTATGTCATTAATAGAAGATTTAGGATCGACATCTCTTCCATCAGTAAATGTATGAACAAAGGATTTACAATTAAATTCATTTGAAATTTGAATAAGCTCAAATAAATGATTCATGTGTGAATGAACTCCACCATTACTTACAAGCCCAATAAAATGCACTTTTTTATCATTATTATTTGCATATTCAAAAGCTTGTTTTATTGTTTTATTATTTCGCAATTCATTGTTTTTAATTGACATATTAATTTTGGAAAGTTCTTGAAATACAATCCTGCCAGCACCTAAATTTAAGTGACCTACCTCACTATTTCCCATTTGACCCTCAGGAAGCCCGACTTCTTTACCATCAGTTTTCAAACTTGCATTTGGGTATTTTTCATACAATGAATCGATATATGTAGTTTTTGCTTTTACTATTGCAGAGGTATTTGGATTAGATGATTTACCCCAGCCGTCTAAAATCATTAATAATACCTTTTTGTTCATAGTTCAAAGATATATATTTGACTTTTTTTAATTTAGTTTTTTGAGATTAAAACCACTATTAATCGAATATGGATTTTGATTTCTTTCAAAGATAATTGCATTTTCTTTACCTTCTAATATTATATTTTCTTGATTTATTTTTAAAAATGACCCTTCTTTTAATCCAATGACGGGTTGTTTATTGTAGATTAGAAATTCTTGAATTCTTGTTTCTCTGCTTTCTCCCATGTGTGTAGAATCTTTATTTTTTTCGTAAAAATGTGGATTAATATTAAATGGGAGAACTTGTAAGCAAAGTCTACTTTCTATTTCCACAATAGGCATATCATTGGTTGTACCGATTGATATTCCACAAATATTTGTTCCAGCACTTGTTCCGAGGTATGGAGTGCCCGAGTATATTTTTTCTTTGATTTTTTCAATTAATTTTAATTTATTAAGTTGATGAAGAAGTAAAAAAGTATTTCCTCCCCCTATAAATATACCGTCAGATTTTTCTAGTTTTTCCAAAAAATCATTATCCCTTGAATAATTAATAACTGATAAGTTAATTTTTTTAAATTGATCTTGAACCTTTTTTGTGTATGCAAGATGGCTTAACCCAGATGGTCTTGCGAACGGTATAAATAGGATGTTTTTGCACCCAATAAATAGATTTTTTATTTCTTCAAGCAAATAACCTAAAAATTCTTCACCATGTATTGTTGAAGTACTTGCTAATATCATTTTTTTCATAAAAAAATCGGCTTATTTTAGTTAATTAAACTTACTCATTATATTTGTGTAATATAATATAATTTATGTTTTTATTCATTAGTGGTCCTGAGATAGGATTTGTAATTTTTATAGTTGTTCTATTATTTGGTGCAGATAAAATTCCTGATTTCGCTAGAGGCTTAGGTAGGGGAATCAATAGTGTAAAAAATGCGTCAAGAGAAATTAAAAAAGAAATTTCAGACTCAAAAGATCAATTGGATGTAGATGTGACTAAAAAAATTAGTTCTGAAATTGAAAAAGCTAAGTCTGAAGTTGATTCTTTGACTGGTTCTATCAAAAGAGATTTATAATTTTATTGAAATACTAATACCATCCCTCAAAGGCAGAATTAAAGTTTGGAATTTTTTGCTGTTTTTAAGTTTTTTATTGAACTCATGTATAGCTATGGTCTCCTTGTCCTTTTCAGAGATTTTTCCTAAAACTTTTCCATACCAAAGAACATTATCAGCGATTAAAACTCCATTTTTATTAAGAATATTTGGAATAATATTTAAATAATTCAAATAGTTTTTTTTATCTGCATCAAGAAAAATAATATCAAATTTTTTCTTCATTTTTTCTAATATTATTGATGCATCTGTTGTGTATTGAAATATATTATCAATGTATCCAGATTTTTGAAAATATTTATTTTGAATCTGTAATAGTTCTTCGTTTTTGTCTATTGTATGAATTTCACCTCCTTTTTTTAAGCCTTCAGCAAGACAAAGTGCCGAATAGCCTGTAAATGTTCCAATTTCCAATATATAATTTGGTTTCTTAATTTTCGAAATTAAACTCAAAAGTCTTCCTTGAAGTTCTCCACTAATCATAATTGAATTGATGCACTTTAGATTTGTTTCTCTTCTGAGTTCTTGTAAGAGTTCCGGCTCATCTGAGGAGTTTTTAAGGAGATAATCTATAATTTCATCTTTACAAATTTTCATTCAGTAATTACTTTGTAAGTTCTTTGTAATTGAATTTGAATTTATTAAATCT
>OCZA010000440.1_pt1 | contig 14492 bp, 14 predicted proteins | sample 1539021 | NCBI WGS metagenome assembly OCZA01 (sample SAMEA2619376, study PRJEB22493) | marine metagenome | biome: marine biome (ENVO:00000447); feature: surface water layer (ENVO:00002042); material: "saline water (ENVO:00002010), including plankton (ENVO:xxxxxxxx)" | depth 5 m | reverse complement strand
ATTAAAAATTATTTAGCCTTTGAAACTTGGGAAATAAAGATTATGTATACGTCTATTAAATAAGATTTATATATAATATATTAAAAAAAAAACAAGGTTATATATAGATTTTTTTGAGTTTTTTTTTAATTTTTAAATATTAAATTAATATGCTTTAAAAATGGACAATTTAAACTAACAATCATTCAATTTATAATGTATTAGTTTATGATAATTTTATGAAATAGTAATTACTCGTAATGTCATACTTTAATTTTTTTATCTATATAATTCTTTATTTGTTATTATCATCATGTGCTGAAAATAAAAGTCATAATATTGACCTTAAAGGCAATACTATGGGTACTTATTATTTAATAAGCTTAGTAGACATTCCAAAAACTATAACGAAAGAAAAATTACAATTAGAGATTAAAGATGCTTTGTCTAAAGCTAATAAAATTTTATCTAATTGGGATGAAACTTCAGAAATTAGCCAGTTAAATAATAATAGAACTACAGAACCAATCAGTATCTCTAATGATTTAATAAATGTTTTCAAAGAGGCAATTATTATAAATGATAAAAGTAATGGATATTTTGATTTAACATTAGATCCATTGATAGAATTATGGGGGTTTGGTTATTCAAAAAACAACACTATTGAGAGAGTTCCAAGTAAAGATAAAATAAAAGACACTCTAACCTTAGTTAATCAAAATAAACTGCTACACATTAATTCCAAAAATCAATTATTAAAAAAAAATGAAGATATTAAACTAAATTTATCAGCTATAGGTAAAGGTTACGGAATAGATATTATTGCTAAAACATTAGATGATCTAAATATAAAAAATTATATCATTGATATTGGAGGGGATATATTTGTAAAAGGGCATAATAAAAATAATACAGATTGGGTAATTGGAATAGAAAATCCAAAATTAGATGAGAAGTTGATCAAAGAGATTATTACTGTATCAAATAAAGGAGTAGCTACTTCAGGCGATTATAAAAATTACTTTTCAAAAAATGGAACAAAATATTCACATATTATTAATCCTAAAAATGGGATGCCGATTACACACTCAACAAAATCAGTGACAGTAGTATATAAAAATGCAATGAGTGCCGACGGATGGGCAACAGCAATGCTTGCTATGGGAAGTAAAGTAGGATTAAAGGTTGCAGAAAATGAAAAAATTGCTGTTATGTTTGTGGATGAAGTAGAAGATAAATTATTGAAAATTAAAAGTAGCCAGTTTAAAAATTTATATAAGTAAAAATTGAATTTAATCTCATAATAATGTATCAGAGCTATATGGAAATTTTTTTTATAACATTTATACTCCTTTCTATAATCATAATATTAATGTCACTTGGTGTAATGTTAATGGGTAAAAACATTAAAGGCAGTTGTGGTGGTCTTAATGCAATTTCTGGATCAGATAAGTGCTCAATATGTAATAAGGATATAGATCCTAATAATCCTCTTATTGACCAACTAAATTGCAAAAGAAATAACTAACTTTTTATCCTTTCATTGGTATAAGTGCTAATATTAAAAATGATAAAGACGAAATTAATCCATAGAACCAAGATTTGTAAATCCAATTTTTGCCTTTTTTTATCCAATTCTCTCTAAAAGCTCGGCCAGAAAAAATAAGTGCAACCAATAAAATTAAACCTTGCATAGAGCTGTATGATAAATCTAAAAACATAAATTATGACCAGTCAATGACATTAGTAAAAAGTTTTTTTAATTAATGTACTTAATTAACCTGATCTCTCTTTTTTTCAAACATATAAATTCCTAAGAAAATTAAAATTAAAGAAATTAAGTGATACAATTTGAATAACTCACCAAGAAGAAGAACAGCTAAAATAGAAGCAAACACAGGTACTAGGTTAGTATAAAGACCTGATCTTGCTGGTCCAATTTTTTCAACTCCTTTCATAAAAAATATTTGCGCTAAAAAAGATGGAAAGATAATTATAATACTTAAAATGATTATACCTTTCATACCTGGCAAAACTAAATTGCTGGTAAAAGTTTCATAAAATAATCCAGGTAAAGATCCAATAAATGCTACATACGAAAAGAATGTAAGTAAAACTAAAGCTCCAATTTTTGGTTTTTTTCTAAGCCCTACAGCATAAACAGCATATAAAGTACAAGCAAATATCATCACAATATCTCCTTTGTTTAATTGAAGTTTCATAAGTGCATAGAGATTTCCTGAACTTACAACTAACAAAACAGCAACAAACGTAATGATTACACCAATTAGTTGGGGTATATTTATTTTTTCTTTTAACCAAATTCTAGATATAATTATTATAAAAGCAGGCATAGTACCTTGAACTAATCCTAGATTTATAGCTATAGTATCATGTGCGGCAATATAATAAAAAGAGTTGAAACTAGTAAAACCAAACAAGCCCATAATGACTAACCATTTGAGTCTATATTTTAAAACTTTCCAAGTTTCAAATAACTCTTTTCTACATAAAAAAGTTAATAAAATTGATACAAAAAACCATCTGACGCTTACGACAAGCAATGGTGAAACTTCATCTACTGCTGCCCTGCCTGCAATTGTATTAAAAGCCCAAAACAAAGAAGTTAAGGTTAATAAAAAATGTGCGTTAGTGAATATTTTCATGCAGAAATAGTGTTTAAAAGGAACTTAAATATTGAATAAGAAGTATTTAATTGTTATTTATTAATACAAGTCTTTTATCACATATACAAATTTATAATTTTGGGAGTAAAAATGTCAGATACTCAATACTTAGCAGCCTCCACAATTGAAGAAGCTGTTAATGCTCATTCAAAAGCAAATGGTTCGGCTAGATTTTTAGCTGGAGGTACAGATTTATTAGTTCAAATTAAGAGTGGAATTAGAAAACCTAACTTAGTTATAGATGTAAAAAAAATAGTTGAATTAAATTCGATAGAAGAAATATCAGAAAATGAATTTGTAGTTGGTGCCTCTGTGTCAGGTGTTAACTTAAATAGAAATAAGAAGTTTTCTAAACTTTGGCCAGGTGTTCTTGAAGCATTTAGACTTATTGGTTCTGAACAAATACAAGGAAGAGCTTCGTTAGGTGGGAATATTTGTAATGGATCTCCAGCAGGTGACAGCGTGCCAGCATTGATTGCTGCTGGATGTATAGCTTTAATAGCTGGGCCAAATGGTAAAAGAGAGATACCAATTGAAGAATTTCATATTGGTCCTGGAAAAACTGTGTTGGATAATGGAGAAATGTTAGTAAGCCTAAAATTTCCAAAACGTGAAATAAACTCCTCTGACGCCTATTTGAGAATGACACCAAGAACGGAAATGGACATTGCTGTTGTAGGTTGTGGAGTTAACATTACTTTTGAAAACAACGTTTGTACTGCCGCCAGGGTTTCTTTAGGCGCAGTTGCTCCAACACCTCTTCTTATAAAAGAAGCATCAAAAATAATGGTCGGCTCAGATCTTAACTCTGAAATTTTAGATAAAGTTTCAAAGATATGCATGGATTTATGCGACCCTATTGACGACAAAAGAGGAACTATAGATTACAGAACTAAAGTTGCTGGTGTTTTATTTAAAAGAGCAACATTAACTACAATTGATAGAATTAAAGGAAATTAACTTATGGCTAAAATTCAAGTGTCAACAAAAATTAATAATGAAAATGTCGATTATCTATGTGAACCTCATGACACTATGTTAGACGTTTTAAGAAACCAATTAGAGTTAACAGGTTCTAAAGAAAGTTGTGGCTCAGGTGATTGTGGTTCCTGCAGTATTATTTTAGATGGTGAACTTGTTTGCTCATGCTTAATGTTAGCCGCTGAAGCCGAAGGTAGTAAATTAGAGACGATTGAAGGTATGTCAGAAGGTGGAAAACTTCATGCCTTACAACAAAAGTTTTTAGAAAAAGCAGCGTTACAATGCGGTATTTGTACACCTGGTTTTCTGATGGCATCAAAAGCTCTGCTAGATCATAATCCATCACCAACTGAAACTGAAGTAAGATTTTGGTTAGCTGGAAATTTATGTAGATGTACTGGTTATGATAAAATCGTAAAAGCGGTTCTTGAAGTTGCTGATGATATGAAGGAGAGTGCTTAATGAATGAAATTAGTAATAAATGGATCGGGAAAAACACTGTTAGACCTGATGGTGCAGAAAAAGTAACTGGTAGAGCTCAATATTCTTCAGATACTACAATGCCTGGAATGATATGGGGACATGTATTAAGAAGCCCTCACCCTCATGCTAAGATCAAATCTATTAACACAAAAAAAGCTGAAGCTCTCGACGGTGTTAAAGCTGTAATTACTTCTAAGGATATTGTTGATTTTCCGTTAGATAAACCTGTAATTCTTGGTATACAAGATATGCGCTGGATGTGTAGAAATGTTATGGCTAGAGACAAAGTATTGTTTCATGGTCATCCACTAGCAGCAGTGGCTGCTACCACAGAAGCAATAGCAGAGGAAGCATGTAATCTTATTGAAGTAGATTATGAAATTTTACCTTGGGCAATTGACATTGAAGACGCAATTAAACCAGATGCTCCAATTTTACACGATCATATTAAATTTAATGATAAACCGTCTAACATAGCGGGTACTCTAGAGCATAAAAAAGGTGATATAGAAGAAGGTTTTGCAAAAGCCGATGTTATTATAGAACGCGATTTCAAAACAGAGGCCGTCCACCAAGGTTATTTAGAAACTCATTCATGCCTTGTAAGTGTAGCGGCCGATGGTAGAGCTACTATTTGGAGTTCAAGTCAAGGTCAATTTATGGTAAGGGCCATGACATCTTTTCTTACAGGTATTCCTCAAAGTAATATAAGAGCTATACCAGCAGAAATTGGTGGAGGTTTTGGGGGTAAAACAATTGTTTATCTTGAACCTCTAGCAACAGTTTTGTCCCAAAAAACAGGTCGTCCTGTTAAAATTGTTATGAATAGAGAAGATACGATGAGGGCTTCTGGACCTACTTCAGGCTCAAAAAGTAAAATTAAAATCGGAGCTACTAAAGATGGAAAGATTGTAGCTGCTCAAGGTACATATTATCTTCAGGCTGGTGCATTTCCTGGATCTCCTATTAGAGGTGCCGTTGGATGTTCATTAGCGCCTTATGATATTCCTAATGCGCATACATTTGGATATGATGTTGTATCGAATAGATGTAAGGTTGCAGCATATAGAGCGCCTGGAGCTCCAATTGGCGCTTACGGCGTTGAATGCGTCTTAGATGAAATTGCAGAAGCTTTAAAAATTTGTCCGCTTGAGTTAAGAAAATTAAATGCTGCAAAAGAAGGCACCAAAGCTGTACATGGGCCAACGTATCCAACAATGGGTTACATGGAAACACTAGATGCTGCAATAAACCATCCACATTACAAATCCCAACTAGGGAAGCATCAAGGAAGAGGTGTTGCAAGTGGATTTTGGTTTAATGCTGGCGGAGAATCTAGTGCACAACTTAATATTACAGAAGATGGAAATGTAGTTGTTACTACTGGTCACCCTGATATTGGGGGTTCTAGAGCTTCTATAGCAAATATTACCGCAGAACTTTTAGGTATCCATCATGATAGAGTTTCTGTGTTAATAGGTGACACAGCAACCATTGGATATAGTAATTTGACTGGAGGAAGTAGAGTCTTATTTGCATCTGCAATGGTTGTAACTGAGTCCGCTAAAATAGTAATTAAGCAACTTAAACAAAGAGCCGCTAAAATTTGGGGGATTGATGAAGAAGCTATTGAATGGGAAAATGGTGAAGCTCGTCCAGCTGGAGACAATGCTGGTAATTTTGATCCATTATCTTTAGCAGAATTGGCTGGTAAAGCTACTGCTACTGGAGGACCTATTGGTGCAGGTTATCAAGTGAACACTGAAGGAGCTGAAGGCGGATTTGCAACTCATATTTGTGATGTTGAAGTTGATATGGACTTAGGCATAGTAAGAGTAAAAAAATATACTTCTATACAGGACGTGGGAAAGGCTATTCATCCAGATTATGTTGAAGGTCAACTGCAAGGTGGCTGTGCGCAAGGAATTGGATGGGCCTTGAGTGAAGAGTATATTTATAACAAACAAGGTCATTTGGATAACACAGGGTTCCTTGATTATAGAATGCCAGTTTGTTCTGATTTACCTATGCTAGATACAGTTTTAATTGAAGTTCCTAACCCAAAACATCCGCAAGGTGTTAGAGGGGTAGGTGAAGTTCCACTGGTTCCACCTTTGGCCGCCATTTCAAATGCTGTATATCAAGCTATTGGAAAAAGATCTTATAGTTTACCGATGTCACCACCAAAGGTATTGAAAATTATCGAAGGTAACTAGTTTTAAAGTTTTGATTTTTGTTTTAATTTTATGACGCAAAGTAATAAAACAATTATCATATTAGCTTATTTAGCTGCTTTTTTAGGTGTATGTGGGCATGCTAGTTCAGAATTTTTTGTAAAACTATCTGGTATAACTGGTGTTGAAGTCTCTGTTTGGAGATTTGGATTAGGAGGATTTGCACTCTTAATTCTATGCATGTTAAATCCTACTTCTAGAAAATTAATTAAACCACTAAAGGAAAATGCTTATCCTATTGTAATTCTTTCTGTTTTAGGAATGGCTTTCGGTCAATTTCTATTTCACTGGGCTTTAGATTTTGCATCTGTTGTACAAGTTGCCACTATGGTAACAATAATGCCGATAGGTGTGGTTTTTGTGGCAAGAGTTATTGAAGGAACAAAAATAACACCTCCAAAAATTATCAGTGGTATTGGAGCTTTCTTAGGATGCATATTTTTGTTAACGGATGGTTATCTTGATCAACTTAGTGGAACAAGTAACAGTTTAACTGGAATATGTTTATCAATAGGATGCGCTCTAGTTGGCGCAATCTATCTTGTAATGGTAAAGCCTTATGTGCAATTATACGGATCTGTTCGAATGACAACATACACTTTCACCCTTGGATTTTTGGCATTATATCCATCTATTGGCATAATCTGGGGTATATGGGTAAACCCACTTGATCTTTTTGATCGATCAAGTGTTGAATATTTTTCAATCATTGCACTTGGTATTTGGAACACTTGCATTGCCTTCATTTTGTGGCTGTGGGGACTTTCTAAAATCCCTGATGTTGCTCGAGGTAATTATTTATTCTTTTTAAAACCTGTAATAGCACTTTGCCTCGCTTTTTTTATTTTGAAGGACGATATCAGCATCAATCAATTAATAGCAATATTTGTAATAACTGGTTTCGTTATATTAGAGATTTTCTACACACCAATCTCTAAAATAATTAAAATAAATGATAATTAAAAATAATACACTTTCCTCAATTTGCTACATGATTTTTGTCTCTTTATTTATTGGTGGAACAACTATGATCGCTAAAGTATTGGGCACAGACTTATTAGGAAAACCATTAAATCCAATGCAAATTAGCCATTCTAGATTTCTTTTTGCATTTATTTTAATTTTTCTTTTTTTTTTGAAAACAAAATCAAAAATAATTCAACCTAACTATAAACTTCATTTTAGTAGATCTTTTTGTGGATGGATTGGGATAACTATATTATTCGGAACTTCAATTCTAATACCTGTTTCAGATGCAACAGCTTTGATATTTATCAACCCAATTTTTACAATGATTTTTGCTATACCATTATTAGGAGAGACTGTTAAAACTACAAAATGGTTTGCGGTGGCTATTACCTTTATTGGAGCAATTGTTTTAATTAGGCCAGAAAATAATCTTCTAGAAATACAATTTGTCTATATATTATTAATTTTTGGAGCTTTAGCTTTAGGACTAGAGTCTATATTTATAAAAATTCTTACAATAGAAGAAAAACCTAAACAAATATTGCTAATAAATAATGGAATTGGATTAATGATTTCATCGATACCAATATATTTCATCTGGATTTCACCAAACATAAAACAAATTTTAGCTTTGTTTTTTGTTGGCGCACTCATGCTTTGCGCACAAATATGTTTTATTCAAGCAATGAAAAGAAGTGAAGCTCATTTTGTAGCACCCTTTTTTTATTTCACTTTGATTTTTGTATGTATTTATGATTTCTTTATTTTTCAAATTTTACCTGACAAAATCAGTATTATTGGAACGACTTTAATAATTGTTGGAGGAATAATTCTATATGTAAGTCAAACAAGATCTAAGTTAAGTTAAATCTAATAGTAAACAATATTTTATATTGTTATAAAAAAATAATTTTTAAATAAAATGGGTAATAGATAGTATGAATATTGCACTTATTGGACTTGGTTCAATGGGCTATAATTTAGCTAAAAATATGGTTTCTAAAAATTATCAAGTAAATGCGTATGAAAAAAATAAATTAATTGTTGAAAGCATAAATAATGACAATATCAAAAATTTATGTTTATTAAATTCTACTAAAGAGCTAATTGATAAGACCCCCTCACCAAGAATAATATTGCTAAGCCTTCCAGCAAATAAAATTGATGAGTGTATAAGTGATTTAATAAATTATTTAAACCCAAAAGATATAATTGCAGATCTAGGAAACTCATTATATTTACATTCGATTGAAAGAGAAAAACTTTTAAAGGATCATAATATTAGTTTTTTAGGAATTGGTATTTCAGGCGGGCCTAGAGGAGCTAAGGACGGCCCTGCTATAATGGTTGGAGGCTCAAAAAGCGCATGGGAAAATGTAAGGTGTATATTTGAAGATATAAGCGCTAAAATTGATAACAAAAGTGCCTGCTGTTATTTTGGAAGCGCGGGATCCGGTCACTTTGTAAAATTAATTCATAACGGGATTGAATATGCACTTATGCAAGGATTAGCAGAAATAAGTAATATTTTAGAACACGCTTATAATATGGATAATGATTTACGAGCTAAAAAATTCGAAGAAATATTAAAAACTCAGTCCTCTTCTTTTCTTTTAAAGATTACCTCGGAAATTATAAGTGCTCAAAATAATAATAGCCAATATTTCATAGACGAAGTAGATAACAAAATAGAGCAAAATGGAACAGGAATTTGGGCCATAAAGGCAGCTTTAGAACTTGGAGTAAGTATTCCATCAATTTATGAAGCTGTTTCTACAAGGTCTCTTTCAAATAATTTTAAGCAAAAATCAAAAGTTAAAAATAATGACCAAATACTTTCTGAAAAAATTGACGATGTTGAAATACCCCTCGAAGAAATCATCTTTTTTAATTTTGCCTGCTCCCTATATCAAGGCCTTAATCTTATAAAAAAATCTAATGTTTGGGATTTTTTTGATTATAACATAGAGGATATTTTTCAGGCATGGAGTGCAGGATGTATATTACAGGGCGATTACATTAATTTTATATCTCAAAAATATAAAAATCACAAAAACTTAAATTTTGAATTTCTACATAGTTTAATTGAAGAAAAATGTTCAAAAAAATTCAAATTAATAAGGGAATTTAATTCAAACGGAATAAGATCTGGCCTCCCTTGCCCTGTCTTATCTTCAAATCTTGCATATTACGATTTAATTTTTTCAAATCATAAAATTGGAGAAACTATCCAATTACAAAGAAGTTTTTTTGGACTTCATCCTATAAAGAATAAAAAGGATGACAACAAGATAAAACCTTATTGGACTAAATTATGAATAAAAAATTTGTTACTTTTTTGATTATGGGTGTTGCTGGTTCAGGAAAAACAACAATAGCAGAAAAACTTTGTAAAAAAATGAATGCTTTTCTAATAGAAGGAGACGACTATCACAGTAAAAATAATGTAAAGAAAATGAGTTCGGGTATCCCCTTAAATGACGAGGATAGATATGATTGGCTTATTAAAATTAGAGAAGAAATTATTAAAAGGGAAAAAAAAGAAAATCTTGTTGTCACTTGCTCCGCCCTCAAAGAAAAATATAGGTCAATACTTAATGTTAAGAATTATTATTTAGTTTATTTAAAGGTTAAAAAAGAAACAGCTCGAAAAAGGATAAGTAGTAGGCAAAATCATTTTATGCCAAACAGCTTGGTTGAAAGCCAATTTTCAATTTTAGAAGAGCCTGAAAAAGCCATAACTTTAGATGAACCCCTAGAACCAGATAAAATGGTCAATCAATTAATGTCAATTTTTAAAAATAGCAAGCTTTAGTATGGAAAATAAAATAAATAAAAACAGTAATTTATCTAATATAATTGAACTCGAGCATGAATCCAAAGATATTTTTAATAAGATGGAATATTCTAATCAAAATATTTTTATTACTGGTAAAGCTGGGACTGGTAAAACAACATTATTAGAATACTTTCGTATCAATTCCAAAAAAAATTTTGTTATACTTGCTTCAACAGGAATATCTGCGATTAAAGCCAAAGGTAAAACCATACATTCCTTTTTCTTATTCCCACCCAGAATATTAATCAATGAAAAAATTAAAAGATTAAGAGGCAATTTAATTAAAAACGTTGATACTATTTTGATTGATGAATGTTCTATGATTAGATGTGACGTTCTTGACGCAATAGACCAGTCACTTAGACTTAATAGAAATAATGATGAAATTTTTGGTGGAGTTCAAATTATTCTTTTGGGTGACATTCATCAACTTCCACCAGTGATACGAGAAAATGAAAAAGATATCTTTGATAATTTTTATCCTAATGGACATTATTTTTTTCATGCTAATTGTTATGAAAATAGCAATATAAGGACATATGAACTCACAAAAATATATAGACAAAAAGATACTGAGTTTATTGACATACTTAATAAGATTAGATCTGGAAATATAACTGAAACAGATCTCATACCCTTAAATAACAAAGTAATTAATCAAGGATCTAATGATTTATATGAGTCTATAATATTATCACCCACTAATCGTAAGGTTGACGCTATTAATAGTGCAAATCTTAAAAGTATAAGTAATGAAATATTTTCATATCAATCGTCAGAAACAGGTGACTTTAAAGAAAAACCCGCTGACGAAGTTCTTGAGTTAAAAGTTGGTGCTCAAGTAATGTTAATTAAAAATGATATTAAATCTCCTAAGAGATGGGTGAACGGTTCTATCGGGATAGTTACTGATTTAACGCATGATAGCATTCATTTGAAAATAAAAAATAAGGTTCATAAAATAACACAAGACACTTGGGAAAAATTTGATTATTTAATAAAAGATGGTCAAGTTTTACATGAAGTTGTGGCAACTTTTACCCAATATCCGATCAAATTAGCTTGGGCAGTAACAATTCATAAAAGCCAAGGACAAACTTTTGAAAAAGTTATAATTGATTTAGATAGAGGTTCTTTTGCACCTGGTCAAACCTACGTGGCTTTGAGTAGAGTAACATCTTTAGAGGGATTATTTTTAACTAGGCCAATAAATATCTCAGATATACTTTTTAATAATAACCTAAGTTTGTCTTTTCCTAATTAGACTTTAACTTTCTTTGCTCACGAAAGGCTATCAAAATACCAGAAAAAGCTATAAAGAACATACCAATTAAATTCAAAAGAGTTGGCCACACTCCAAAAAATATCTTTCCCCAAATAGCTGCAAATACTAAATAAGAATAATCCATTGGTGCCAACCAGCTGCTTTCTGCTGTCTGGTATGCTTTTGCCAATAGAATATTACCCGAAATATTAAGAATTGAACACGAAAAGCAAAATACAAAAACAATTAGAGTTAAAGATGGCCAACCTATAAAAACAAATGGACTATTCCCCCTAAGAAAATTATTTTGAAATATTAATTCAAATAACAATATTCCTAGCGATGCTGAAATAAAAAACATTACCCCTACAGCTAAAGTAAGAGACATAACAGACTCTTGCCTGCAGTACTTCCTTATTAAAATAATATTACAAGCAAAGAAAAAGCCTGCCATGACAGGTAAAATTTGTAAAAATTTAAAATTTTCAGACCATGGTTCTAAAATAAGCAAAGCTCCAAAACTTCCTAATATTAGGGCAAAAAATCTCCATAAACCTATTCTTTCCTTAAGAAATATAATTGCTAATAAAGATACAAAAATTGGGAATGTATAAAGACCTGCTGCCATTTGAGCAAAACTTAATTGTGGTGACGCTGCAAAAAAACAAAACATGCAGGTAGTCATTGTCAATGCTCTCAAATATACAGGTTTCCATTTAAGTGGAAATAGAATGTCAATCCCATTAGTTATCCTAGCAATACCAAATAACAAAATAATATTTCCGATTGAACGTATAAATTGAAGCTGCCAAAAACTTGTTTCACTAGCCATGTATTTAATTAAACTATCTTGTAAAGATAAGATTATAACACCTATGATTAACATAGTAAGGGAGGAAACAGGATTATCAGTTACCTGTGGATTAAAAAAATTAAATTTCAATACCTTAAAACCATATCAAACCTTAAAAATAGGATTTTTTATATAAGCTCTCTATTTCATCTTTGTAAAAAGCTTCAATCACACGCCTTTTCATTTTAAGAGTTGGCGTTAATTGACTATTCTCTATACTAAAAAGTTTGTCTGACAAAATAAATTTTCTAATTTTTTTGTTTTGCGATAACTGTTTATTTACATTGTTAATAATATTTTGGAAATCTGTTTTCATTTTATTAACATTGCTTCTATTTGCCTTTAACAATGTTTCATTTGGGATAAGTACAGATATTAGAAAGGGTCTATTATGCCCACAAACAAGAGCTTGTTCAATCTCATCGTAAGATATTAAGAGATTTTCGATTGGTACAGGTGCAATGTTTTCTCCACCTGAGTTTACAATCATCTCATTTATTCGGCCAGATATATATAGGTATCCATCTTCATCTATCGATCCCAAATCTCCAGTATGTAGCCAACCGTCTATTATTGTATTATTAGTGTTTTTTTTATCCTTCCAATATCCTTTCATGAGAGAATTGCCTTTAACAAGTATCTCATTCTGTTTAGATAATTTAATATCAATACCTTTTATAACTGGACCAACAGAGTTGATTTTTATGTTATGAATTGGATTACATGATATGAGTGGTGAGCATTCGGTTTGTCCATAGCCTTGCAAAATATTAATACCAAGAGATTGAAAAAACAAACCAACCTGTTCATTTAAGGCAGCTCCACCTGAAATAAAAGCTTTTAAATTACCACCAAATTTTTTTTGAATTTTTTTTCTTACTAATTTGTCTAAAGCAAAATCTTGAAGTTTTTCTATAAAAAGTAATTCATGTTTTTCAAATTTTTTTGTTCCCAATTCAATTGTTTTAGAAAACAGTTTTTGAGTGATCTTACTTTGATTAGATAACTGATTGTTTATTTTTTTATGCAATACCTCATAGAGCCTAGGTACAGCAGTCATTAAAGAGGGTTTGACACTCAGTAAATCATTAACAATTTGATCACGGTTTTCGTTGAAAAAAATTTCTGCTCCAATCAGAATAGGAAGGAAAAAACCAGCAGTGTGTTCATATGCATGTGAAAGTGGAATTATAGATAAAAACTTATGGTCTTTAACTTCTAATTCTTTAACAAGTTCATTTGCACCTAAGATATTTGATATAATAGACTTGTGAGTAAGCATTACACCTTTAGGTTTACTGCTAGTGCCAGACGTATATATAATAGAAACCACATCATCTTCTTTGACTTTGTAAAGAGTGTCTTCTTTGAAGCTAGATTTACTTAAACTTTTAGATCCCTTATCAATGAGATTATCGAAACTATTAATAGTCTTATTTAATTTTGTACTCTTAACTTCATCAATGCATACTATATGTTTTATTTTATCTAATTTTGGCAAAATATTTTCTATAGTTGATAATAATTTTGAGTTCAAAAAAACAACAGAGGCTTCAGAGTGAGATAAGAGATAAAATATCTCATCTTCGTTGCTTGTGGTATAACCAGGAACAGTAATGGCACCTAAAGATATTATAGCTAAATCAACCACACACCATTTATAGGAATTTTCAGCTATAATTGATATCTTATCATTTTTTCTAACACCTATTTCATGTAAACCAAGACTTAAGTCTTGAACAAGATCACTAGCTTCGTTCCAAGAAATATGACTCCATTCACCATCTTTTTTGAAACCAAACAATGTTTTATTTTGATACAATAATGAGTTTTCAAAAAAAAGTTGTGTTAATGTGTTCATTTAAATTAACCTAAATAATATTAAGTTATTCTTAATCATATTTTTAATTAAATAAACAATACTTTTTTTTAATATAGCAATGTTTTTTTAATTTTCATAATTAGAATATTTTATAATTTTGAAAGGTGTTTCAGTCATTAAAAACAAATTTATATTTTTCTTAGTCGCTTTAATTTTTTTTATAACACTTATTTTCACTATGCATAAAAATAACATAAGTTTTAAAAGTAGTTTTAATATCAACTTGATTGGAAATGACTTAGACCAATATTTAAAAAACAAAGAAAGTCAATTTTCTGATCTGAAAAAAGATGTTCAAAAAAAAATAATATGGTTTAGAAA
>OCZA010000437.1_pt1 | contig 14533 bp, 12 predicted proteins | sample 1539021 | NCBI WGS metagenome assembly OCZA01 (sample SAMEA2619376, study PRJEB22493) | marine metagenome | biome: marine biome (ENVO:00000447); feature: surface water layer (ENVO:00002042); material: "saline water (ENVO:00002010), including plankton (ENVO:xxxxxxxx)" | depth 5 m | reverse complement strand
AATCTGTTGTAGAACTTATTTTGGTATCTCTTAATGGAGCATCAACAGAATATGAAAAAGCTAAAGAAATATATTCTAATGATGTAGCTTTTCAAAAAGGCTTTGAAAAAGGTACAAAGGTTGCATTGGCATACAGGGCAATATTAATGTTGCTAGTTTTCGTGTTTCCACTTCAAACATTGTTTTTATGGTGGCTACCTGCAAAAATTGGCACTGTATATACACAAATATTTTTTTCATACTATCCGCATATTGGTACAGAAGTTGGAAGATATAAAGATACAAGATTTTGGCAACATTGGATGCCAAGATATCTTAATCACTCAATGCAATTACATTTTGTGCACCACCTTCATCCTAACATTGGTCATTATGATGAGCCAAAAGCAATTGAAGAACTAAAACCATTTTTAATTGCTCGAGAAGTACCTGGTGCAGAAGAAATTCCAGATAGGGTTACTTATAATCCTTTAGTAAAAATTTAAAACTTCTTAACTTATTTCTAATAATTCTATTTCAAATATTAGAATTGAGTTAGATGGAATGCCTGGTCTACCATCCTCTCCGTATGCCATAGTGGGATCAATATAGACCATCCATTTGTCTCCCTTTCTCATTAAAGATATTGTCTTTTGACAACCTATGATTAATTTTGATAATTCTATTTCTAATGGCTCCGTATCAAGAGAGCTCCAAAACACTTCTCCATTTGTGAGAGTGCCATGAAAATGAGCGGTTATGATTTGATTTAATTCTGGATTTGGTCCACTTGCATTACCTTGATTGATAACTGAATACTGAAGCCCTGGTTCGATTTCAACAACCTCAACATTCTTTTTATTATCAATAAAGAATTGCATATTTCCAATTTGCTGCACATTTGGACTATCTTGGACGCATGAAAATAATATAAATAAACTAAGGAAGGTCAGAAGATTTTTCATAGTTAGACTTTTATTTTGAGGAACTTTCTTTTGCCAACTTGGTAGATGTTTTCAGTACCTTTTGAAATTTCTAATTTTGAATCTTCAATCTTTTCTGAATTTATCTTAATTCCGCCTTGTTTAATTAATCTATTCCCCTCAGAAACACTTTTAATCATATTTGCATCTTTTAAAAGGTTAACCAACAGGATTGTATCCTTTTCAATTGTAACTTCGATTAATTCAATCTCATCTGGCATATTTCCTTTTTGAAATCTATTTAAGAAAGCCTCTTTACATTTCTTTCCATCTCCATCTTCATGAAACCTATCTACTAACTCTTCTGCTAAAACAAATTTAATATCACGTGGATTTTTTCCAGAACTCATTTCCTCTTTTAATTTGGTAATCTCTTCTTCTGATATAAAACTCAATAATTCAAACCATCTCCACATTAGCTCATCAGAAATAGACATAATTTTCCCAAACATTTCATTTGGCTCTTCATTTATACCGATAAAATTATCTAATGACTTGGACATCTTTTTAACGCCATCAAGACCTTCTAAAATCGGCACAGTGATGACAACTTGCGGCTCTTGATCATAGTCTCTTTGAAGCTCTCTACCAACCAATAAATTAAATTTTTGGTCAGTGCCTCCGCACTCAACATCTGCTTCAAGAGCTACAGAATCGTAGCCTTGAACCAAAGGATACAAAAATTCGTGAATAGCTATACTCTTATTTGAGGTAAACCTTTTATTAAAATCATCTCTTTCTAACATTCTTGCAACATTATATTTAGAAGCTAATTTTATTAAGCCGTCAGCTCCAAGCTTATCGCACCACTCTGAATTAAATCTTACCTCAGTTAATTCTTTTTTAAGAATTTTGAAAACTTGTTTTTCATATGTTTTAGCATTTTCAACCAAATCTTTTGCATCAAGCGTTGGTCTTGTTTTATTAGTTCCTGAGGGGTCTCCAATTCGCCCTGTAAAATCCCCTATTAGAAATATTACTTTATGGCCTAGTTCTTGGAAGTGCCTTAATTTATTGAGTAAAACTGTGTGTCCAAAATGAAGATCTGGTGCGGTTGGATCAAATCCAGCTTTAACAATTAACTGCTTACCAGAATCTAACTTTTTTTTAAGATCAGATTCAGTAAGAATCTCATCCGAGCCCCTTTTTATAAGCTTTAATGAATCGTTCATATTACTATCATAGTATTTTTAAATGATTATTAGAATCACAAAGTTGCTAGTTACAACTTTAAGATTAAAATAATGGCTATGCTCAAAGTTAAAAATAAATTTGTTTGTGAAAACGAACTATTATCAAGCTTATCAAATGAAACACGATTTCTTAGTGATGAAAGAATATCTCGAAATGCAGAAGAGATAATTAACCTCTGTAGAAAAAACAAAACTGATCGAACTAAACTTGATGCTTTTTTAAATGAATATGGATTAGATAATAACGAAGGTGTTGCCTTAATGTGTCTGGCTGAATCTGTGTTACGAATTCCGGATAAAAAAACTAGAGATTTAATTATTTCTGAAAAACTCTCTGAAGGTAAATGGATCGATCATCTTAATAAAGCCGATAGTATTTTTGTTAATGCATCAACATGGGGATTATTGTTGGCAGGTAAAGTAGTTAATACTCCAACAAAGTGGTCTGACAACCCTAATAATTTTATATCAGAGTTGATATCAAAATCAGGAGAAATGCCAATAAGAAATGCAGTTCTTGCAGCAATGCAAATTTTAAGTCATGAATTTGTAATAGGTAAAAATTTTAAAGAAATTAAAAAACTTAAAAGCCTTAAAGAAGAAGTTCATTCCTTCGATATGCTTGGTGAGGCAGCAAGAACTCCATTACAGGCTAAGAATTATTTTGATTCATATTTAAATGCAATAGATGAGGTTGGAAAAATTAATTCAGATAAGAACTTGTCTAATGGGGTTTCAATAAAAATCTCAGCACTGCATCCAAGATATGAGATGAGAAAGATCGATGCAGTTGAATCAGAATTAATACCTAAATTAATTGAATTAGTTAATTATGCTCACTCACAGAATGTTGAGATAACAATTGATGCTGAAGAACAGGATAGGCTTTCATTAAGTCTACATATAATTGAAAAAATTGCTTTTGAAAAAAAAATTAAAGATTGGCCTGGATTTGGCATTGCTCTTCAGGCATATGGAAAGAGGTCATTTGATGTAATAAATTGGTTAAATGATCATTTGAAAAAAAGAGCTGGTATGCATTTACGTCTTGTTAAAGGAGCTTATTGGGATTATGAGATTAAACATGCTCAAGTATCTGGGTATGAAGGTTATCCAGTTTTTTCAAAGAAGTCCTTAACAGATATAGCTTATCTCGCATGTGCTAAAGAAATACTAAAGAATAAAAACATTTTTCCCAAATTTGCTACTCATAATGCACATACTATTTCTTCGATTCATCATTTAGGTGAGGGTTGTGAGTATGAATTTCAACGGCTATATGGAATGGGAGAATTATTATATAAAAGTGCGTCGGAGGTATTTGATTTAAAAGATAAACCTTCTGTTTATTCTCCAATTGGAGACTATAAAGATTTACTGCCATATTTAGTAAGAAGGTTGCTAGAAAATGGAGCAAATAGCTCATTCATAAATAGATTGTTAGATGCGGAGACAGATCCTAAATGGTTATCTGAGAATCCATATAAAAGAATTAAAAGTGAAACAAAAGACATTCCTTTACCAAAAAATATATATGCAAGTAGATCTAACTCATCAGGAATAGATATTACTGAAAAACAAAATTTAGAAGTGCTTAAAGAGAATTTGAAAGTCTATGAGACAAAAATAGTAAATGCTGTTTCGCTTTATGAGGGCAGAAAAGATTCAAAAAAAACAAGCGAAGAAGTATTTTCAATTTCTTCTGGACATCACATTGGCAATGTTGTCTTCGATGAGCAAGCACAATTAAAAAAATGTCTTGAGAAAAAAAGTTCAAATGAATGGTCTAATACTCAAACTGAGCAAAGATCAAAAATTCTAAATAAGATTGCAAATGACATTGAAAAAAATCCTCACGAACTAATTTATTACTTAATCAATGAGGCAGGCAAAACTATCCAAAATGCAATTGATGAGATAAGAGAAGGAGTGGATTTCTTAAGGTACTATTCTAATCAAATTTTAAGTCTTTCTAAAAAAGTTGAACTTAGCGGGCCGACAGGTGAAGAGAATATCATTTCATACAGTCCTAAGGGTAGATTCTTGTGTATCAGTCCCTGGAACTTTCCTGTTGCTATTTTAATTGGTCAAATTTCTGCTGCTTTGGCTTCTGGAAATAATGTCATGATTAAACCATCTGAACATACTTCTATTTTGGGTTATCTTGTTACAAAAAGATTTCATGAAGCTGGGGTTCCACTTAGTACACTAGAATTAATTTTAGGTGATGGTATTTATGGAGAAATGTTAACTAAAATCAATCCACTTCATGGAGTTGCTTTTACAGGCTCACTTCCTACAGCAAAAAAAATTCAGTCTAATCTTTTAGAAAATCAAAATCAGATCATTCCTTTGATTGCTGAAACAGGTGGCATTAATGTGATGATTGTTGATTCAAGCGCCTTGCTTGAGCAAGTTACCGATGATGTTATAAGGTCTGCATTTGATAGTGCTGGCCAAAGATGCTCTGCATTAAGAGTTCTTTGTATTCAAGAGGAGATATATGAAGATCTTATTGAAATGCTTAAAGGCAATATAGAAACTCAAACAATTGGTGATCCAAATAATTTTGATATTGATATCGGTCCAATTATTAATAAAAATTCTTTAAGCAAGCTTAATGATTATATTTCTAATTGTTCTGAAAAAGGTATGGAAATTTTTCAATCAGATAATCATAAATCTATAAATCATATAGGACCTACAATAATAAAAATTAATAAAATTTCAGATATTCAAAATGAACAATTTGGGCCTATCCTTCATGTTATGAAATATGAATCAAGCAAGATCGATGAACTGATCGAACAAGTTAACAATAGTGGTTACGGACTGACTATGGGCATCCATACGAGAATAGAATCAAGAGCTGATTATTTTGGGGCTAATTCTAAAGTCGGAAACATTTATATTAATAGAGATATGGTTGGAGCTGTAGTTGGCTCTCAGCCATTTGGGGGTGTTGGTCTTTCTGGGAGTGGTTTTAAGGCTGGTGGCCCTAATTATTTGCTTCAATTTCTTAATGAAAAAGTTATATCAAAAAATTCTGTGGCATTTGGAGGAAATACTGAACTGCTTAATCTTCAAGAAGATCTATGATTGGATTTAAGAAACCTCCTATAAAATTAATTGTTAGTGTTTTTCTTATATCTTTCGTAGCAATTTTTTTAATATATATAGATCTTGAAAACAATAAACCTCTTCCTATTGAGGAAATGACATTCTCAGAAGACCTGAGTGAAATGCCATCATCTGTTGAAAATAAAAGAATACATGAGGTTAGTAAAGGTGAAAGTCTTTCAGTTATATTTGAAGACAAAAGTGTTCCACTTAACACCGCGTATAAAATTTTTAACTTTGATGAAAATGATCTTCTTTCAAGCATAATGCCCGGCGACAAAATGCAATTTAGTTATATTGGGGATGAGCTCATCAGCATCGAAATAATAAAAGATGAAATAAATTCAATCCTTATCAAGACTAAGGATGAAATCTCAATAAAAAAAATTGAAAAAAAATCTCAAATTATTAAATCTATTAATAAAGGTGTTATAACGAATTCATTCTTCAAGAATGCAAGTCAGATAGGTATACCGGATAGCATTATTATGGATTTTGCATATATTTTTGGATGGGATGTGGACTTTGTGTTTGATGTAAGAAAAGGAGATGCTTTTTCAGTTATATATGAAACTGACTATTCAGAAGGTGAAAAGATTTCAAGTGGAGATATTATTTTTGCTGAATTTATTAATAAGAATAATCGCTATATTGCTCAGCGATTTTTTGATGATGTTCAGGGTAAACAATATTTTAATGAAAATGGTGATAACGTAAAGAAAGCCTTTCTAAGAGCGCCACTTGATTTTGCATATATCAGCTCACATTTTAATCCAAATAGAATGCATCCTATTTTACATAAGATAAAAGCTCATAATGGTGTTGATTATGCCGCTAAAAGAAATACCCCTATTATGGCATCAGGAGATGGTGTTATTTCTTTTGTGGGAAGACAAAGCGGTTATGGGAGAACTATAGAAATCAAACACGGTGGCAATATTAAGACTCTTTATGCACATTTAGAAAAGTTTAATAAATCACTTAAAGTTGGAAGTAAGGTAAAACAAGGAAATATAATTGGGTATGTTGGAGATTCTGGGCAAGCAACAGGAACTCATCTTCATTTTGAGTTTTGGCAAGGACAAGTAAGAACTGACCCAATTAAAGTTGAATTACCATCAGCAAAACCTATTAACAAAAATCAATTTCCCGAATTTAAAAGCTTATTGAATGATAATCTTGATATGCTAAGTAAATACAGCTCTATCGAATATGAATAACTATTTTATTGGCCTTATGACTGGCACCAGTGCTGATGCTCTTGATGGTTGTATAGTTTCATTTGATGGGGAGTTTAAATTAATTCAGACACAAAGTCTTGATCTTGATAATTCTTACAAAAAAGACTACGAGTGGTCCATAAAGAACGGCTATAAAACGATAGAAGAATCAAAAACACTAGCTGAACTTGAAAAAATTCTAAACGACAAAAGTGTTGAGCTAGTTAATAACTTAATCAAAAAGGCTAACTTAAATATTTCAGATATATCTTATGTGGGTTTTTCTGGGCAAACAGTTTTTCATACAAATAATAAAAGTTATCAAATTGGTGATCCAAGATTTCTAGCCAATAAATCAAGAATAAACGTTATTTCTGATTTTAGGAACTTTGATATAAAAAATGGAGGGATAGGAGCTCCATTAATACCAGCATTTCATAAGTATTTATATTCTGAAAATGACAAAAAAAAATTAGTATTTAATATTGGCGGAATAGCTAATGGGACTTTTTTAAAAAATGGAGAAATATCTTTAGCTAGTGATGTTGGGCCTGGAAATTGTCTTTTAGATCTTGTCTCTAAGGAAAAATTCAACACTTCTTTTGATAATAATGGAGATGAAGCATCAAAGGGAAAAATTAATCTTGAATTATTAGATCAACTCTTAAATGGGTCTAATCAGATGCAATATCCTCGAGCTGATGATAAAAAAGACTATTATAAAATCTTTAATAATTCGTTTTTAGAAATAAATAAAAATTCCTTGTTAAGAACTTTGTCTGAATTTACCGCTGAAAAAATTAAAGATTTTTATGACTTCTGTGATCAGCCTGATGAGGTTATTTTCCATGGAGGTGGAACTAAAAATTTATTTTTAATGAATTTAATTGAAAGCAAATTAAATACTTCCATAAAAACAACAGATAATGAAATTCCTTCTAAATATGTTGAAGCAGCAGGATTTGCTTATTTAGCGTATTTAAAAAAGGGTGAAATATTCGAAATCAAGTAGTAAAAGATTCTCCACAACCACAAGTTGTTTTAGCATTAGGATTGTTGATAACAAATTTTGATCCTGATAAATTTTCGACAAAATCTAATGTTGATCCATACAAATATGGGTATGACATAGAATCGAGTAAAACAGAAAAGCTTCCAAACTCAATCACGTCGTCATCAAATGCAACTTCTGAGTCAAATTTAAAGCCATATTGGAATCCAGAACACCCGCCTCCGGTTACATAAACTCTAAATCTTGAACCAAGTTCGCTGTTTGCATTCATCACATTGTTGATTCTTGCTGAAGCGCTATCAGTCAAAGTAATAGAATTAGTTTCTAAATTTTGCATTGCGGTCAATTATAAATATAAATTACAGTATAAAATATACTTATGCCTAAAAACTTTTTTTTCAAGATATCTAATTTTACTATTTAATAAATGAAAAAATCTTTATTAACTTATTCAACTGTTGACGGTCAAACGGAACTAATCTGTAGAAAAATTGCTGGTTACTATAATGTTGAGGATATCGATATACTCCCTATTTCACCTTCTATAAATCTTAATAACTATAAGGCGGTTGTTATTGGAGCTAGTATTCGGTATGGGAAATATAGAAATGAGATATATGACTTTATTGAAAGTAACTTAGATTCATTAAATAAGCTTGATAACGCATTCTTCTCAGTGAATGTGGTAGCTAGAAAGCCAGAAAAATCAACTCCTAAAACCAACCCATATGTAATAAAGTTCTTAAACAAAATTGACTGGAAACCAAAAATTATTGGAGTGTTTGCAGGAAAAATTGATTATCCAAAATATAAACTTATTGATAAATATGCAATTAAATTTATCATGTGGATTACAAAAGGTCCCACAGATACATCAAAGACATATGAATTTACTGATTGGAAAGCTGTTGAAGATTTTGCAACTAATTTAGACTTATGAATAAAATAAAAAAATCCATAGAATTATTTAAAGAAGCAAAATTACACATGCCTGGAGGAGTTAACTCACCGGTAAGAGCCTTTAAAAACATAAATGGTAATCCTATTTTTTTTAAAAAGGCAAAAGGTGCTTATCTGTTTGATGCGGATAATAATAAATATATCGACTACATTGGATCTTGGGGTCCTATGATAATGGGGCACTCTCATCCGGAAATATTAAAAGCTATTTCAAAGCAACTTCAACTTGGAACAAGTTATGGAGCTCCTACTAGTATAGAGTCAGATACAGCAAAACTGATTAAAAAGTGTGTCCCTTCTATACAAAAGATAAGGATGGTTAATTCTGGGACAGAGGCGACCATGAGCGCAATTAGACTTGCACGGGGCTTCACTGAAAGAGATAAGATTATTAAGTTTGATGGATGCTATCACGGCCATGTTGATTCATTACTTATCAAAGCGGGTTCGGGTGTTAGCACATTTGGCCTTCCAGACTCTCCTGGTATACCAAATGAGCTAGCGAAGAAAACATTGAGTTGTGAATTTAATAATGAAGATGAATTTATTAAAATCTTTGACAAAGTCAAAGATGATTTAGCAGCAGTCATTGTGGAGCCTATTGCAGGGAATATGGGATTTATTCCTGGCAATCTATCTTTCTTGAAATTATTGAGAAAGAAGACCTCAGAAAATAAATCATTACTGATATTTGATGAAGTTATGACTGGATTCAGGGTGTCTCTTGGTGGAGCTCAAGAAATATATAAGATTAAGCCTGATTTAACTACACTGGGCAAGGTTATAGGCGGCGGTCTTCCTGTTGGAGCTTTTGGTGGTAAGAAAAAAATAATGGATTATCTAGCTCCTAATGGTCCTGTCTATCAGGCGGGAACTTTGTCTGGAAATCCTCTTGCTATGGCTGCTGGATCTGCATTAATAAAATTACTAATTAAAACTAATCCTTATTCCAAATTAGAAAATAATGCGACAAACCTTCTTATGGGCATGAAAGAATTATTTAGAAAAAAAGATATTCCATTTTCAACCAATCAAATTGGAGGAATGTTTGGGTTTTTCTTTTCAGAGGACTTACCAAAAAATCTTCAAGATGTTACAAATACAAATAATGAACAATTTAAAAATTTTTTAAATGGTTGCATTAATCAAGGAATCTATTTTGCTCCATCAAAGTTTGAAGCGGGATTCATTTCATCAATGCATACTACTACTGAAATTAATAATACAATTAGTAAAGTAAAACAAATATTAAATAAGGGAATATAAAATGAAATACGACATAAGTGCTCTTGGAAATGCTTTGGTAGATACACAATACATGGTTGACCATGAATTTTTAAATGACATTGGGCTTGAGGCAGACTCAATGACGCTTGCTTCAGCAGAAGAGCATGGGCCAATAATTAAGAAGCTTGAAGAAATGGGAGTTGATTCTGTGTCTGATTGTGGTGGATCAGCTACAAACTCTTTAGTTGCAGCTGCAAACTATGGCTCAAATTGTCATCATGTTTGCAGAGTTGCTGCTGATGATGATGGCAAAAAATATTTAGATAGTCTTCAGGTCGCAGGAGTAAAGCATATTGGTTTTAGTAAAGAAGATTCTGACTTGCCAACTGGGAAATGCTTAATATTTGTAACTCCAGATGCAAAAAGAACAATGAGTAGTATGTTGGGTATAAGTGCATATCTCGGATCAAAAGACATTGACTATGATGCTGTTGATAATTCAAAGATCTTTTATATTGAGGGATATATGGTCACAAGTGATGAGAATTTTAATGCTGTAACTTCAGTCCTACAGCATATTAAGAGTGAAAATACCTTAAAAGCCCTTTCATTATCAGATGCTGGAATAGTTCACGGATTCAAAGATAAATTTAAAGAAATTGAGTCTTATGGAATTGACATGATATTTTGTAATGATGACGAAGCTATTGCGTTTGCCGACACAGAAAACTTAGATCAAGCTATTAACTTCTACAAAACCCAACCATATATGATTGCAATAACAAAAGGATCTGAAGGAAGCATTGTTATTAAAGATGGGGAGGAAATATTCTCACCAGCTGTTGAAATTACTCCATTGGACACTAACGGTGCCGGGGACATGTATGCTGGCTCATTCATGCATGCATACTTAAATGGATTTAATTTGTCTGAATGTGCAGAGTTTAGTAACTATGCTTCATCAAAAGTTGTTGAAACATTTGGACCTAGGTTAACTCCTGAAGGATACAAAGAAGTTTCAAATAAATTGAAAAAAAGCTAGCAAATCTCTTAAGTATCAGATACTCTCTTCCCCTGAAAATTTTTCATTAAACAAATGCCTGTAAAAAAAGCAATCAAAGCAAAAAAGAAACCAGTAAAAAAAGTTCAAGCTAATAAGTCCACCACAAAAAAAGTGGTAGCAAAAAAAATATCTAAACCAAAGAAAGTTGTAAAAACAAAATCTAGCAATACTATTGCTAACAACAAGTCTAAAATTGCTCCATACAAAACTAAGAAAAATGAAAAATATATGAGTGCAGCCATGAAAAGACATTTTATTGCTGTGCTTATGTTATGGAAAGAGCACCTTAAAGAAGAGATGCAAAAGACCTTTGATCATCTTAGAACAAAGGGTGAAACTTTTGCTGATCCTGTTGACAGAGCTTCACAAGAGGAAGAGTTCGCATTTGAACTCAGAACAAGAGATAGAGAAAGAAAACTCATTAATAAAATTGGGGTTTCGATTGAACAAATTAAACAAGATGATTATGGTTGGTGTGAATCTTGTGGGGATGAAATAGGTATAAAAAGATTAGAAGCAAGGCCAACTGCAACACATTGCATTCACTGCAAAACTCTAGATGAGATTAAAGAAAAGCAACTCAGCGGATAGTTCACAAATCCTTATCAAAATAGATTTTGATTGATAATAAAAAAATTAACAAATTTTCGATCTCTATAATAAAAGATCTTCAAAAAAATAACTTTCAAGCATACCTGGTTGGTGGATGTGTTCGAGATCTTATGTGTGGACTAGAGCCTAAGGATTTTGATATTGCAACAGACGCTACTCCCGAACAAGTAAGAAAAATATTTAAAGCCTCCAGAATAATAGGAAGAAGATTCAAATTAGTACATGTCTTTAATAGATCAGAGCTTATTGAAGTTGCTACTTTTCGAGCAGGTGATGATTCTTCTAATAATAATAACTTAATTAAAGATACATCTGGAAAGATTATTAGAGACAATATCTGGGGTGATCTCGAACAAGATACTTACAGAAGAGATTTTACAGTTAATGCTCTATATTACTGCCCTATTTCACAAAAAATTGTTGGGCATAAAGATGGCATGAAGCATATTCATGAAAAATCTATAGTCTCTATAGGAGATCCAGTAAAAAGGTTTTCAGAGGATCCTGTAAGAAGTTTAAGAGCTATAAGATTTAGCAACAAATTAGATTTTAAGATAGATAAAGATATAAAAGAAGCTATCTATGAAAAAGGTCACTTATTATCAGATATCTCAAATGCTAGGCTTTTTGATGAATTTTGTAAGATATTCCTGAGTGGGATGGCTGAGAAAAATTTCAACAAGCTTAGCTCTTATGGTCTTAGCAAATATCTAATCAGCACTGATTCTGAAAGAAGTGAATTTACTAGAAATCTAATAGTTGAATCTTTAAGGAATACTGATAAAAGATTAATAAATGGTCAATCTATTACGCCAGGCTTTCTTATTGCTGCTTTGTTATGGCCAGGATTGATTGAAAGATCGTTATCTAAGGGCGAAATAAATTTAAGAAAATTTTTTAGGTCAATGGATTATGTTTTGAGAAATCAACAAAAAATTACTGCTGTCCCAAGAAAATTCCAGAGTTACATAAAAGATATATGGGTTTTACAGCTTAAGCTTCATAGTAGAATTGGAAAACAACCATATAAAACTCTTAAACATCCTAGATTTAGGGCAGCATATGATCTTCTTTTGTTAAGAGAGAGGGCAACTAATAAGAAGCAAGATCTTGGAAAGTGGTGGACTGATTTTCAAAAAAATGATGAAAATATAAAAAAAGCATTAATAAATGATTTGAAAGAAAAAAATATGCAAGAAACACCCAAAATATTTGGCTTCTCTGAAGAGTTAAGATAATCTATTAACTAGTAAATATAAATTTTAATGAAGCCAGCTTTAAACGAAATACCGTTACCAAAGTATATTGCCATTGAAGGGCCTATTGGGGTAGGAAAAACCACTCTAGCAAATAAGATAGCTGAAACATTTAATTATGATGCTTTCTTAGAACAACCAGCAGAAAACCCTTTTTTAAAAAACTTTTATAGGAATCCAAGTCAGTCAGCTCTTGCAACTCAGCTATTTTTTCTTTTTCAAAGAATGCAACAAATACAAGATTTAAAGCAGAGAAGCCTTTTTGAAAATGTTCGTGTTGCAGACTTTTTAATAGAAAAGGATAGATTGTTTGCAGAAGTAACACTTTCGAATGAAGAGATGAGCCTTTATGACAAAGTATATGAACATATTACTTTAGATGCTCCAAATCCTGATTTGGTAATATACCTTCAAGCTCCTATAGAAATATTAAAAGAAAGAATTACTAAAAGGGGTAATATTAATGAACAGTATTTAACATTGGACTACTTAGAAAGACTGAATGATGCTTATTCAAGATTTTTTTTAGATTATAAATCTGCACCTTTATTAATTATAAATGCTGCGGATATTAATCTTGAATCAAATGAGTCTGATTATGAGGCTCTTGTATCTATGATTATGTCTAATCCAAAAGGAAAGAATTTCGTTAATCCTCAGCCCTCAATTATTTAAAAAATTAGTTGTGTCACAAAATCTATATCCGCCTAAGACAACAAACCCATATATTGAAGATATTGAGCAATATCATAGGCTTTACAAAGAATCTCTAGAAAATCCTAAGGAATTTTTTAATAAGCTTGCAAATGAAAATATATCTTGGTTAAAAGATTTTGATGAAGTTCATAATGAAAGTTTTGCAAATACTAAATGGTTTGAGGGTGGTAAAACCAATGTAAGCTTTAATTGTATTGATAGACATCTAAAAAATAATGCAACCAAAACTGCTCTTATATGGGAAGGTGATGATCCATCTGATTCAAAAAAACTTTCATACCAAGAGCTTCATGATGAGGTTTGTAAATTTGCTAATGTTCTTAAAAAACTTGGGGTAGAGAAAGGCTCAAGAGTATGCATTTATATGCCTATGATTGTGGAGGCTGCATTTGCAATGCTTGCATGCACAAGAATTGGGGCAGTTCATTCTGTGGTTTTTGGTGGCTTCTCGCCAGAGTCACTCAAAGATAGAATTCTTGATGCTGATTGTAAACTTGTTATCACAGCTGACGAAGGCCTTAGAGGAGGAAAAAAAGTACCTCTTAAGTTAAATGTGGATGAGGCTCTTAATGAATGTCCTAATGTAAAAACCACTTTAGTTATAAAAAGAACCGGTGGAGATATATCCTGGAATAATGAAAGAGATATCTGGTATGAAGAAATCTCAAAAGGAATTGAATCTATATGTGAACCTGAACCAATGGATTCGGAAGATCCCCTTTTTATTCTTTATACCTCTGGCTCAACAGGAAAACCTAAAGGAGTACTTCATACTACTGCTGGATATTTATTGGGTGCTCATATTAGTTTTAAATATATATTTGGTATAAGACCTGAAGATAAATATTGGTGTACTGCGGACGTTGGTTGGATTACTGGTCACACATACATCCTGTATGGTCCCTTATCAAATGGAGCTACTACTTTAATGTTCGAAGGAGTTCCAACCTATCCTTCTGCATCAAGATGCTGGGAAATATGCGATAAGTATAAAATAAATATTTTTTATACAGCTCCAACTGCGATTAGAGCTCTTATGGCTCAAGGTGATGAGCCTGTTTTGAAAACCAAAAGGAGCTCTTTAAGAATCTTAGGCACTGTTGGTGAGCCAATTAATCCAGAAGCATGGGATTGGTATTACACTACTGTTGGTCAATCAAAATGTGAAATTATAGATACTTGGTGGCAAAC
>OCZA010000436.1_pt1 | contig 14537 bp, 12 predicted proteins | sample 1539021 | NCBI WGS metagenome assembly OCZA01 (sample SAMEA2619376, study PRJEB22493) | marine metagenome | biome: marine biome (ENVO:00000447); feature: surface water layer (ENVO:00002042); material: "saline water (ENVO:00002010), including plankton (ENVO:xxxxxxxx)" | depth 5 m | reverse complement strand
CATTTGATGGAGTTCATAAAGGTCATAAAAAAATTATCAAAAAATTAATTAATGAATCTAAAAAATCGAACTTAAAATCATTAATATTAACTTTTTTTCCTCATCCAAGGAATGTAATTAATTCTAATACAGAAGTCAAATCAATAAGTACATTAGAAGAAAAAACAGAAATATTTTCGAAATTAGGAGTTCAAGAATTAATTATTCAAGATTTTAATAAATCTTTTTCGAATATAACAGCTGAAGAATTTATTGAACTTTTAGTAAATAATTTAAATCTAAAAAAAATAATTGTTGGTTATAATCATAAGTTTGGTAAAAATAGATCTGCTGATATTAATTCTTTAAAAAATTATGGTTCTAAATATAGTTTTGAAGTAATTGAAATTGAAGCTTTTGAAATAGAAGACATTAAAATAAGTTCAACAAAAATCAGAAATTCTATAGAATCTGGGGAAATTGATAAATGCAACTCATTTCTTGGTTATAATTTTAATATTAAAGGTAAAGTAGTTAAAGGAAAATCTATAGGAAAAGCAATTGGTTTTCCAACAGCAAATATCGATTTAGATGAGGATTATAAAATAATCCCAAAAAATGGAGTCTATTTGATTAAAAGTATAATTGAAAATGAAAAAATTTATGGGATGATGAATATTGGTTTTAATCCAACTTTTGGTATAAATAAAAAAACTATTGAAGTGAATTTATTTAATTATGATAAAGATTTATATGGGACAACACTAAAAGTTCAACTCATAAAATTTATTAGAGATGAAATTAAGTTTAGTGATGTTGAGGAACTTCAGAATCAACTAAAATCTGATAGAGAAAATTGTATAGATTATATAAATTCAACTTATAATAACTAGTTTTGCTACAGGATTATGTTACAAGTAAAATTCATAAAAGAAAATTTCTCTAAAGTAGTTGATAGTCTAAAAAAAAGGAATAAAGACTTTTCTTCGGATTTAAAGAAAATTATTGATCTTAATGACAATAGAAAAGAATATCAGTTAAAACTAGATACTCATTTGTCAATGGTTAATAATTTATCTAAACAAATTGGTGAATTATTTAAAAATAATAAATCAACTGATGCAAATAGTTTAAAAAAAGAGGTTGAAGATATAAAACCAGACATAAAAAAATTACAAGATTTGTTAATTAATACAAATAGTGCTTTAAATGAACTTTTATGCTCAATTCCTAATATTCCAAATGAAATTGTCAAGAAAGGTAAAGATGAAATTGATAATGAAGTTGTATTTGAGAGTAAAATAAAACCTTACGAGCTGGATTTAAATGAGCATTGGGATCTTGCAGAAAAATTTAATATTGTAAATTTTGAATTAGGTAATAAAGTTACTGGATCAGGGTTTCCTGTTTATATAAATAAAGGGGCTAAACTTCAAAGAGCTTTAATAAATTATTTTTTAGATAAAAATACCTCTGCAGGTTATGTTGAAGTTCAACCCCCGATTTTAGTTAATGAAGATTCTGCCTTTGCCACAGGACAACTACCTGATAAAGAAGGTCAGATGTATCATATTAATAATGATAATTTATATTTAATTCCAACAGCTGAGGTGCCTATAACAAATTTTTATAGAAATAGTATTTTAAATTCAAGTGAATTACCAATTAAATTAACTGGATATACTCCTTGTTTTAGAAGAGAGGCTGGAAGTTATGGAAAAGATGTTAGAGGATTAAACAGACTGCATCAGTTTGATAAAGTTGAAATTGTTAGAATTGAGAAACCTGAAAATTCATATAAAGTTTTAGATGAAATGGTAAATCATGTAAAGAAAATTTTAGAAGAATTAGAATTACCTTATAGAATTCTTAAGCTATGTGGTGGAGATTTAGGCTTTACTTCTTGTTTAACTTATGATTTTGAAGTATACTCAATGGCTCAAAAAAAATGGTTAGAAGTTAGTTCTGTTTCAAATTTTGAAAATTATCAATCTAATAGATTGAAGCTAAGAATCAAATTAAATGAAAAAGATAAGGTTCTCGCTCATACACTTAATGGTAGTGCTCTTGCCTTACCTAGAATTGTTGCAAGTATAATTGAAAACAATCAAACAGAAAACGGAATTACTATTCCAAAAGTTCTTCATAAATATACTGGCTTTAAAACCATTAATTGATCATCAATAATTTTTATAAATTTTGAATTTAATTAAGCCTAAAAAAAAATTTGGTCAGAATTTTTTGACTGATAAAAATATTGCTGAAAAAATAGTTTCTTACTTAGCATATAAAAAAGCAAAAACCATAATTGAGATTGGACCAGGTAAAGGTATATTATCTAAAATGATTATGAATTTAAATGTTGAGAATAAGAAATTTGTTGAGATTGATTTAGATTGTGTTGAATATTTAAAAAAACAATATCCAAAAATTAAAAATGATATTATAAATGAAGATTTTTTAAAAATTGATATTACTAAGTTTAAAAATCCTCTGTCAATTATAGGTAACTTCCCATATAATATTTCATCACAAATTTTATTTAAAATATATGAAAATAAAGATGTAGTAGATGAAATGGTAGGAATGTTTCAATATGAGGTTGCTGAAAGAATTTGTTCAAATTTTGGGTCAAAAAAATATGGGATTTTATCTGTTTTGATTCAAGCTTTTTTTAATGTAAAACTTTTAAAAAAAATTAAACCTGAATCTTTTAATCCAATTCCAAAAGTCTATTCTGCAGTAATCAGAATTACAAAAAAAACTAATAACATAAATTGTGATGAAAATCTTTTTAAAAAAATTGTAAAATTATCATTTGGACAGAGAAGAAAAACTCTTTGGAATAGCCTTAAGACCTTAAATATTCCTCATATTAAAAAAGAAGATACTATCTTTGCCAAAAGACCAGAGCAACTTAGTGTAGCTGATTTTATTTATTTAACAAATTTGGTTAGTAATGAAAACATTTGAACTTTCAAAAGAAATTATTCAAGAAATCAGCAATCTTATATCTAATAAGAAAAATAAGGAAATAAAAAAATTAGTTGATGGAATTCATTATGCAGATTTAGCAGAAATTATAAATGAGTTAGAGTCAATTGAAAGGATTTATTTAATAAAAATTATTGACAGTGATAAAACTTCAGATGTTTTAACTGAAGTTGATGAAGATGTAAGAGAGGAAATATTAAAAACCCTTTCTGAAAAGGAAATTGCTGGTGAGATTAAGGAACTTGATAGTGATGATGCTGTAGATATACTTTCTGAACTTTCAGATGAAAAACAAGAAAAAGTAATTTCCCTAATAAAAGATGAAAGCATTACTGAAAATATTAGAGAACTTTTAAATTATGATGAAGATAGTGCAGGTGGATTGATGGCAAAAGAACTTATAAGTGTAAATGAAAATTGGAGTGTTTTAAAATGTTTAAGAGAAATCAGGAAACAGGCCAAGGATATTAAGAGAGTCCATTCAATTTATGTTTTAAATAAGAAAAAAGTGTTAATAGGTAGGTTATCATTAAAAGATTTGATTACTTCTCCTTCAAAAAGTAAAATTCAAGAAATTTATATCCCCAAAGTTGATTATGTTCATGTAAATGACTCAGCAGATGAAGTTGCTAAACTTATGTCTAAATATGATTTAGAGGCTATTCCTGTTGTAGGTGATAATAATGAACTCTTAGGTAGAATTACTATTGATGATATAGTTGATTTTATTAAAGATGAAGCAGAAGAGGATTACCTTTTAGCTGCTGGTATTTCAAATGATGTTGAAGCAGATGACTCAATTTTTGAATTAACCAAAGCTAGATTACCATGGTTAATATTAGGTCTTTTTGGAGGTTTGGGTAGTGTATTTATTCTTGAAAGTTTTGAAAATATAATGGCTTCTAAAGAACTTAGAGCATTATTTTTTTATACTCCTCTAATTGCTGCAATGGCAGGTAATGTTGGTGTTCAATCATCAGCAATAGTTGTTCAAGGTTTAGCAAATGATGTAATAAAAGGTAGTTTAATTTCAAGATTAATTAAGGAAGTTAGTTTGACTATACTTAATGGTTTGATTTTGAGTATAATTATTATTCTTTTTGGATTAATAATCAATCAATCTTTAGAAATGAGTATAACAATTTCTGTTTCTATGATTTTTGTAATTATAGTTGCTGCATTAATTGGAACTTCAGTTCCCATAATTTTAGACAAATTTGGAATTGATCCAGCTATTGCAACAGGGCCATTTATTACAACCGGTAATGATGTAATTGGAATTCTTCTTTTTTTCTACATAGCAAAACTTATACTAGTATTCTAAAATGCTAAAAATTCTTCATTTAGATGAAAACCATGAATTACTAAAAAATGAATTGAGTAATCTTGGATTTGAAAATTGTTTTGATTTTGATTCATCAAAAAAAGAAATAGAAAACAAGCTTGAAAAATATCATGGCATAATATTAAGAAGCAGAATTACAATTGATAAGGTTTTTTTAGATAAAGGAATTAATCTAAAATTTATTGCGAGAGTTGGTTCAGGTACGGAAAATATTGATGTTGTTTATGCCAATAAAAAACAAATTAAAATTATTTCAGCAGGCGAAGCCAATGCTAATGCAGTAAGTGAACATGCTTTAGGGATGATTTTAAGTTTAAAAAATAGAATACTAAAATCAAATAATGAAATAAAAGAAGGTCTTTGGCTTAGAGAAAAAAATAGAGGAATTGAGATAAAAGGTAAGACAGTTGGAATAATTGGATACGGAAAAACTGGAAAAAGTTTTGCAGAAAAATTAAATGCTTTAGGAGCTAATGTTTTATGTAATGATATTATCCCAAATAAAGGAGATAATTATGCTATGCAAGTTTCAATTAATGAAATAAAAGAAAAATCAAATATCATAAGTCTTCATACAAATCTAAATGAGACAAGCTTATTTTTAATTAATAATTATTTCATAGATGAGTGCAAAAATCCTTTTTATATAATAAACACATCAAGGGGAGAGTGTTTAAAAACATCCGATTTAGTAGAAGGTTTAAAATCTGGGAAAATATTAGGTGCTTGTCTTGATGTAATAGAAAATGAATCTAAATCATTTGAAGAAATTAATTCTAATAGTGATCTGGATTATTTAAAAAATTCTAAAAATGTTATTATTACTCCACATATTGCTGGATGGACATATGAAAGTAAAGTCAATCTATCTAAAGTAATATTAGAAAAAATTAAACATATGTTTGATTTATGAAAAAAATTATTGTTTTATGTACTGGTAATTCTTGTAGAAGTCAAATAGCTGAAGGATATCTTAAAAAATATTTAAAAAATAAAGCAGAAATTTTCAGCGCTGGTACTAAAAACCATCATATCAATCAAAAAGCTGTAGAAATAATGATGGATGATGGGATAGATATTTCTAGTCAAACATCTAATAATGTTTTAGAATATTCTAATATCAATTTTGATTATGTAATAACAGTTTGCGATCATGCAAATGAAACATGTCCAACAATCTTTGCAAAAAAAGCTATTAGGATTCATCATAATTTTTTTGATCCTAGCTCTATTTTAGATAAAAATATTATTGATATTAGTTTTAAAAAATGTAGGGAAGAAATTAAAAAGTTTTGCTTAAATTTTTCAGAAAAATACTTTAATTAGAAAAAATCAATCTTATAGTTTTCTCAGTTCTTTGTTCAAGAAGTAATTTTCTCTTATAAGAGATTTTTTTTATTGACTTTTCATCAAAATGTCTTATTGTAAAAAGAGAAACATTTTTATTAATCTCAATTTTGAATTTACCCTCAAGTCTACTTATTAAATCATTTAAATTACCATACTTGTCAAAGAAACAAACTGAAAAACTAATAGCTGAATTTTGAATAACATCTACTTTCATTTTTGAATCGTGAAGTTCTTTGAAAATTTTACTAATATTTTGTTCAACCATAAAGGAAAAATCTAAAGATGAAAGCTTTAATAAAATTAAATTATCCTTAAAAATATAACAGGGAACTAATGGATCAATATCAATACCTTTGGAAATTTTTGTTCCATTAGATTCAGGATTTTTAAATGACTTCACATTTAAAGGAATCTCCTTTTTCTGTAATGGTTGTAAAGTTTTAGGATGAATTATAGAGGCTCCATAAAAAGCAAGCTCAATAGTTTCAGAATAAGAAATATGTTTTAATAATTTAGTATTACTGAAAAATTTAGGATCTGCATTTAATAAACCTGGTACATCTTTCCAAATACTTAATGATTCTGCATTTAATGCATATGCAAAAATAGCAGCACTATAGTCTGAACCTTCTCTACCTAATGTTACGTTAAAATTGTTTTTATCACTAGCAATAAAACCTTGTGTAATATTAGTATTAGAGTCATTAAACATTTGTTTAATTTTTTTATTTGTTAAATCCCATTTGACATTACCTCCTCTAAAATTAGAATCTGTTTTTATACAATCTCTTGCATCTATAAATGAGCTTTCAATATTTTTAAAGGTCATATAATTATAAATAATCTTTGAAGAAATCAACTCCCCATTTGAAACTAATTGATCATAAACAAAAGAATAACTAGGAGATTTGTTTGAATTAATGAATGTGTTAATTTTTTGAAAAATTGAATTTATATCAGAAAAAATTAAGTGGTTTTTAGGAAAAAGTTCATTGCAAATATCAATATGAAAGTTTAAAACTTCTAAAATAGAGCTTTTTAATTCAGATTTATTTTTAAAATAATTCTCAACTACTTTTTCAAGAGCATTTGTTGTTTTGCCCATTGCAGATACAACAATCAATAAATTATCATTGCTATAATTTGAAATAATTTCTAAAATATTTTTAATACTTGAAGCATCTTTAATTGATGCTCCTCCAAATTTAAATACCTTCATTTATCTAAAAATTTTTTTATAGCTTTTTCATCCATAAGAGCAACTCTCCAATCATCTAAAACTTGTGCTCCATTTTTTATATAAAAATCAATCGCATCCTTATTCCAATCTAAGACAACCCACTGAACTCTTTTAGCTTTTAGTTTGTAAGAATATTCTATGAACCTTGAAAATAAACTAAAACCAATACCTTTTCCTCTATGTTTTTTAGTTACAATTAAATCTTCCAAATGTATAGCAGGGCCTTTCCAAGTAGAATATCTTGGGTAAATTAATGCCATCCCAACAATTTCAGATTTAACTTCAGCAACAAAACATTTAAATTTAGGATTATTATTAAAACCATCTAAAATTAATTGTTCCTCTGTAATAATTACTTCATTGGGTTCTTTTTCAAATAATGCCAATTCTTTAATTAGTTTAAGTACTGATTTCATATCAGATTTAATTGCATCCCTAATTTTAAAATTCATAACGACAGTGCAAATCTAATCTAATCTTTTTTTAAAGTATAATTTTTAAAATTTTCAGAATATAATAATCAGTTTTTGTTACATATATAACTAAGTATTGTATATATTCGCTGCTCAATTACATGAATTTGTAATAGAAAATGAATAAGGATTTATATCCAGATGGGTTGAATCAGCATAGGTCTCTGAAATTCCAGAAGCTCAGGAATCTTATATCCAAAAATCAAAATAATATTACTATTGAAGGATTGTATGGCTCATCACTATCATTCCTATTAATTGATTTATTTTCCTTTTTAAATAAACAAATTTTTTATATAAGTAATTCAAAAGAAATTTCATCATATGTTTATTCAGATATTAATGAAATTATTGGTGAAAAAAATTGTTCTTTTTTACCCTCAAATTTTAGAAATTATGAAAATAAAATAAAGGATGAGAGTAATATTTTAAATAGATCTAAAACCATAGATGATATTATTGGAAATAAACCAAAAATAATAATATCTCATACAGAAGCAATATTTGAAAAAATTCCTAAATCAAGTTCAATAGTAGAAAAAACCCTAACAATTAATGTTGGACAACAATTAGAAATAAATGTAATAAATGATAAACTTTTTGAATTAAATTTTGAAAAAGATGACTATGTTCAACAACCTGGTGATTTTTCAGTGAGAGGAAATATTTTGGATGTATTTTCATTTGAATACACAAATCCAATAAGATTTGAATTTGATGACAACGTAATTGAAAGTATAAGAGAGTTTAATATTGATTCTCAATATTCCATAAAAAAAATTAATTCAGCTAATATTAAACCTGATATTTCAAATCAAAACTTAATAGCTAGAGATGATAGTATTATAAGTATTATTGGAAAAGAAACTATTGTTATTGCTGAAGAAATTGATTTAATTAAAAATAATCTTACTAAAAACTTTAAAATCAATAATAAGGATTTAAGTGAAAAACTATTTTTGGAGGAAATAAAAACTAAAAAATTAATTTCAGTAAATAATTATGAAAAAAATCCTGATATAAAATTTGATATTGCTCAACAACCCGCTTTTAATAAACAGTTTAATTTATTAAATAATGATTTACAAAATTATTCTAAAAAGAATTATAAAATCAATCTTTATTTTACAAACAAGGAACAGTCAGGTAGATTTCAAGATATTTTTTCTAAGTATGATATTGATTATGAATATAAGTCAATTTTAAAGCCAATTTATAAAGGCTTTATAAATCATGATGAATTAAAGGTATGTTATACAGATCATGAAATTTTTAATAGATTTCATCGTTATAAAATCCAAAAAAAATATACAAGAAATAATAAAGTAAAATTACAAGATTTAAACCAAATTAGTATTGGAGATTACATTACACACATTGATCACGGAGTTGGGATTTATAAGGGTTTAACAAAAATCGATATTGAAGGTAAAAAACAAGAAGCAATTAAATTATCATACGGAGATAAAGATACATTATATCTTAGTATTCATTTATTTTATAAAATATCAAAATATAAAAGTAAGGAGGGTACAAAACCAAGAATATTTAAATTAGGGTCTGGTGCTTGGGAAAGACTTAAAATAAAAGCAAAAACTAGAATTAAGAAACTAGCTTTTGATTTGATTAAGTCTTATGCTAAAAGAAAAATAGCAAAAGGATTTAAATATAAAATAGATAGTTCAATGCAAAATGAACTGGAAGCATCATTTCTATATATTGAAACTGAAGATCAATTAAAGGCTACTAATGATGTAAAAAAAGATATGGAATCTGAATATCCAATGGATAGACTAATTTGTGGTGATGTTGGTTTTGGAAAAACAGAAGTTGCAATAAGAGCTGCTTTTAAAGCAATTGACAATGGTAAGCAAGTTGCGATACTAGTTCCAACAACAATCCTTGCATTCCAGCATTACAAGACTTTATTAAAAAGATTTAAAGATTTTCCAATTTCATTTAGCTATCTAAATAGATTCAGAACAAAAAGTGAAAAAGATAAAATAATAAATGAATTAAATCAAGGCACATTAGATTTAATTATTGGAACTCATCAATTAGTTAATGATAAAATTTCATATAATAATTTGGGTCTTTTAATTGTTGATGAAGAACAAAAATTTGGTGTTAATGTTAAAGAAAAAATAAGATCTATAAAAGAAAATATAGATGTTTTAACACTTACTGCTACTCCAATTCCAAGGACCCTACAATACAGTTTAATGTCTGCTAGAGATCTATCAATAATTTCAACTCCACCTACTAATAGAGTGCCTATAGAATCAGAAATTATAAGGTTTGACTCAAAAAAAATTAAAAAAGGAATTCAATATGAACTTGACAGAGGAGGTCAAGTATTTTTTGTACATAATAAAATTGAAAATATTGAAGACTTTGGAAGGCTGCTTGAAAACTTAGTTCCTGAGGCTAAAATTAAAATTGCTCATAGTAAAATTGAAGGAAAAAATCTTGAAAAAATAATGCTTGAATTTATTGAAAATAAATTTGATATTCTTTTATCAACAACAATAATTGAAAGTGGACTGGATGTGTCCAATGCAAATACAATGTTTATAAATAATGCTCATCATTTTGGTTTAAGTGATTTACATCAAATGAGAGGAAGAGTTGGCAGAAGTAATAAAAAAGCATTTTGTTATTTTATTACACCCGAAATTTCTGCTATTACGAATGAAGCAAAAAAAAGAATAAATGCAATTGGACAATACTCTGATTTAGGTTCAGGATTTAATATAGCTATGAAAGATTTAGAAATTAGAGGAGCAGGAGATTTACTAGGTGGAGAACAAAGTGGATTTATAAATGATATTGGTTTTGACACATATCATAAAATTCTAAATGAAGCTGTTCAGGAATTAAAAACAAATGAATTTAAAAAAATATTTAAAGATCAAAATAAAACAAATGATTTTTTAAGTGAAGTTGTGATTGATACAGATTTTGAAATATTATTCCCAAATAAATATATTTCACAGGTTAATGAAAGATTAAAATTATATACTAAACTTTCTAAAGTCAAAGATCCTACAGAATTGAACGAGTTTGAATCTCAGTTGAAAGATAAATACGGTAAACTACCTGCTCAAGTTCGAGATCTATTAAAAAGTATAAATTTAAAATGGAAAGCACAAAAACTAGGTTTTGAAAAAATAGTGATTAAACGAAATAAAATGCTTTGCTACTTTATTTCAGATGTTTCAAATTCATACTATGAAAGCAAGACATTTAAAAATATTATTCAAGAAATTTCAAAACTTGAAAACTGTGAAATTAAAGAGAAAAATAAACTATATATAATTTTCAGCGAAGTCAAATCAATTGAAGAAGCAATAAGTAATTTAGATAGATTTAAGTCTATTGATAATTGAAAAAGCTTTATCAACTTCATTTTCAGAAACAAGAATGGTAAATTCATTAGATGTTGATATTACTTGATTAATATTTATTCCTTCCCAGGATAGTTTCTGAAAAACATAATAATATATTCCAGGAACAGATACATTTTCCTCTGGAAGCTTAAATGATATTGCAGATAATTTTTCTGTTTTATTTATACAAATTTCATTAACCAATTCTTTTTCAACCAATTCACATAGATTTTTACTTACAACAATATTACATTCATCAATACCTCTTGATGAAGTATAAAAATCATTTTTACTTTCAAATATATTTTTTAAAAGATTTGATTGACTATTTAGTATTGTATCTGAAACCTTAAAATTATAATCCACTAAATTTGATCTAACTGTAATCTCTTGAATTTTTTTAATTACTCTTTTTATTTTTTGAGTATGTTGAAACTCTAGATTAATTGATAATCTATTCAAAGCCATTACAATTGCGCCATTATTAACTTTTTTTCTTAATAGTTCTTCAATATCAGGTTTAATTTTTCTTGAAAGTGAGGTAAAGTTTATTATACCATCAGAAAGTGCTGAACTTAAAAAAGGCTTAGACTTTATATACTCACTAACTGCTTGGGATATGGTTTTCAAATTTATAATGTTTTAAATTCAACAAATAATTGTAAAAATAACATTTTAATATAAATATAAGTTGATTATTAAATTGACTATTTTTGACATATCTCAATGGAAAGTAATAAAAGATATACCATTACATCAGCACTTCCATATACAAATGGTCGCATACATATTGGTCACTTAGCAGGTGCATATATTCCTGCTGACATATATGCTAGATTCAAAAGACTAAGTAATAATGATGTTGCATATATTTGTGGAAGTGATGAACATGGTGTTGCAATATCCATTAGAGCAAAAAAAGAAAAAAAGACACCTAGAGAAATTATAAATAAATATCATGAATTAATAAAAAAAAGTTTTTTAGATTTTGGTATTTCGTTCGATAATTACTCTAGAACATCATCAAAAATTCATCATGAAACTGCATCTGAGTTCTTTAAAAATCTAGATAATAAAGAAGTTTTTGAAGTTAAAATTTCAGACCAGCTATACGATCCAAAAGAAAATCAATTTTTAGCAGATAGATTTGTTGAGGGTGAGTGTCCACATTGTGGATTTGAGCACGCTTATGGTGATCAGTGTGAAAACTGTGGAAGTTCATTAAGTCCAGATCAATTAATAAATCCTATTTCAAAAATAAGTGGAGCTAAACCAATAAAAAAAGAAACAAAACATTGGTATTTACCACTTGGAAAATATGAGGATTTTTTAAGAAAATGGTTCTTAAATGGTAAGAAAGGTAAAGTAAAAGCAAATGTATATGGGCAAGTGAAATCATGGTTAGATCAAGGTCTCGAATCAAGAGCAATAACTAGAGATTTAGATTGGGGTATTCCAGTTCCTCATAAAGATGGAAAAGGAAAAGTATTATATGTATGGTTTGATGCTCCAATTGGATACATATCCTCAACAAAAGAATGGGCAAAAAAAGAAAATAAAAATTGGGAATTATACTGGAAGGATAAAGACACTAAATTAATTCATTTTATTGGCAAGGATAATATAGTTTTTCATTGTGTAATTTTCCCTGCTATTTTAAAATCTCATGGTGAATATATTTTACCTGAAAATGTTCCTGCAAATGAATTTTTAAATCTAGAAGGGGATAAGTTTTCAACATCAAAAAACTGGGCAATATGGTTAGATGAATTTTTAATTGATTTTCCAGGAATGCAAGATTCTCTAAGATATACCTTGACAGTGAATGCTCCTGAAACAAAAGACAATGATTTTACTTGGAAGGATTTCCAAGCAAGAAATAATAATGAATTAGTAGCAATTTTTGGAAATTTTATAAATCGAGTCTTTGTATTAACTCATAAATACTATGATGGTCTAGTTCCAAATATTGATAAATTAAATGAAATTGATGAGCAGACTCTTGAAAAAATATATGAATTTCCAAACTTAATTTCTGAATCATTAGATGATTTTAAATTTAGACAAGCTTGTAATATATTAATTGATTTATCAAGGTTAGGTAATAAATATTTAGCTGACGAAGAGCCTTGGAAATTATATAAATCCGGGGATTTAGAAAGAGTTAAACAAATAATGTATGTTTCTTTACAAGCTTGCGGAATGTTAGCTGTTTTATCAGAACCTTTCTTGCCAAATAGCTCAAATAAAATATCAGAAATACTAAATTTAAAGAAACCTAAATGGTCTGAAATTACTTATGAAAAGCCTATTTTGGAATCCATGAAAAAAATCAATAAACCATCTTTAATATTTAGAAAAATTGAAGATGATGAAATTGAAGGACAGATAAAAAAACTAAATAGTTAACTGATTTCTTTTGCTCTTAAATTTATTTGGTAGATAAGTGCATTATATGATTCTAATAAACTTCTTAAATCAGCAGTGTATTCTTCAAGGTTATCATTTTTCAGTAAATATGAATCTATTTTTAAAATAAAAGTTTTAAGAACTCTTAATCTTCCAATAATTGGAGATATTTTAAATTCAACTGGCATGTTGTCTTTGTTTATTTTATTAAGATCAACAGCTAATGAACTGATTTTAGATTTATGATTAATTTCTTCATCAATTAGATCATTAAATTTTTGTGAAAAACTAATTATTGGAATCCATTTATCAATAGTATTTAAATAAGTAGAATCTAATTTAATAGTTGAAGGTGTATTATTAAAAAATGAATTTATTGAAGTTGGAATTGGTACTTGTTCTATATTATTTTTCTTATTATCACTTTTCGAACAAGAAATTAAAAGTATTATGAAAATAAATGTAATCCTCAATTAAATATTTTTTTTAAAAATACATTTTTTGAATTAAATGAAATGAAAAAATAACTCTACTCTGTTCTAAAAGTATAAACAATTGAAAAACTGCTATTAGTTCCATCACTAGTTTTTACTCTCCAATAATACAAGGTTTCAGCATCTAATGCAACATCAGCTGTTTTTGCTGAAATATTTGTTAAATCACTAGCTGGTGACTGTTTTCCATCAGTTTTATCAACATATAATGTATACTTCAACTCATCTCCTTGATCTGGATCAGATCCTTCCCAGGAAAAGGTAACTTTACCATCTGATGATCTAGAAACTGTAGAGCCTGAAGCTGGTGATTTTAATTCTGCGGGAAACGGTGCATAATTTGTAATTCCTGGTCCAGCTAAATAAAACTTCCATGAGGAGCTAGTTCCTGTTTGAGTTGTTGATGTATTTTTAGATATAACTTTCCATATATAAGGCTGACCTTTATCTAATTCAACAGTAGTATTAGTTGAAGTTAAACCAGTCTTATTAATAGCAGAGGATGTATTCAAATTAGTTACCTGTAAATCATAAGTGCTAGTGTTAGAGGATGCTGCCCAAGAAAAATCTACATTACTCTTGGTATCAGAAGTACTTGTCCCTGTTTCACAAACTTTTCCATTAGTTGGAGCAGTTAAAGTTACAGCCCCAGGGGGTGATGGTGGTGGTGGATCTCCTCCTCCATCTCCTCCTCCTCCATCTTCACCTCCGCAAGAAAGCATAAATATTACTAAAAACAAATAAATTAATTTTTTCATTCTCTAATTACTTTAAAGGTTTTTCTAACAGTTTTACTTTCTAAAATAACGATATATGTTCCTGTTATTTGATTGGATAAATCGATGTTTGTTTTCCTAGACATAT
>OCZA010000434.1_pt1 | contig 14599 bp, 13 predicted proteins | sample 1539021 | NCBI WGS metagenome assembly OCZA01 (sample SAMEA2619376, study PRJEB22493) | marine metagenome | biome: marine biome (ENVO:00000447); feature: surface water layer (ENVO:00002042); material: "saline water (ENVO:00002010), including plankton (ENVO:xxxxxxxx)" | depth 5 m | reverse complement strand
GTGAAATTAGTGTCGCAAAAAGGAGTTGGAACTATAGCTGCTGGAGTAACTAAAGCATATGCGGATTTAATTACTATATCTGGATATGACGGCGGGACTGGTGCAAGTCCATTAACATCAGTGAAGTATGCTGGTGCTCCATGGGAAATGGGTATTGTAGAAACACAACAGACGCTGATGCTCAATAAACTGAGACATAAAGTAAGAATACAGACTGATGGAGGACTTAAAACAGGTTTAGATGTCATAAAGGCAGCAGTTTTTGGAGCTGAGAGTTACGGTTTTGGTACTTCCGTGATGGTTGCATTAGGTTGTAAATATCTTCGTATATGCCACCTCAATAACTGTGCAACAGGTGTTGCTACTCAAAATAAGATATTGAGAATGAAACATTTCTCAGGTAGTCCTGAAAGAGTCATAAATTACTTTAAATTTATTGCCCAAGATGTAAGAGAAATTTTGGCATCAATCGGAGTTAAATCAATTGATGAACTTATAGGACAAACTCAGTACTTATCAATAAGTAAAGGAATCACACAAAAACAAAAATCTTTGAGTCTCAAAAAAATGTTAACAGTGTCAGATAAAAATTCTCCTAAGTACTGTGAGGTAAAATCTAATAAGCCTTTCGATAAAGGAGTATTAGCAAATAAAATACTTAGGGATTCAAAAAATGCTATATCGAAACGTAAAAGTATAAGCCTAAATTATAATATCAAGAATCTTGATCGCTCAATCGGCGCAAGCTTATCTGGTGCGATAGCTAAATTATATGGAAACCATGGATTTTCAAAAACACCAATTAAATTAAATTTTGTTGGGACAGCCGGTCAAAGTTTAGGCGTATGGAATGCAGGGGGTGTAGAAATATATTTGACAGGTGATGCTAATGATTATGTTGGAAAAGGAATGTCTGGTGGAAAAATTATAATTAAAGCATCATCAGATTTTAAAAATATAGCTGACAAGAATAGCATTATTGGAAATACATGCCTGTATGGAGCCACAGGTGGTAAAATGTTTGCTGAAGGAAAAGCAGGTGAACGATTTGCTGTAAGAAATTCAGGAGCAACAGCTGTTGTTGAAGGGGCAGGTGATCATTGTTGTGAATACATGACTGGTGGTTGTTCGTTAATTTTAGGGGAAGTAGGCAACAACTTTGGTGCAGGAATGACAGGCGGCATAGCTTTTGTGTATGATAAGAATAATGCTCTTACAAAGAATCTTAATGCTAGCTCTGTTGAACATATTGATTTATCAACTATAGATAAAACTACATTAAAATACTTTAAAGAGCTTGTTAGAGACTATATTAAAGAAACAGGAAGTAAAAAGGCTAAAGCAATAATGAAAAATATTAATATTGAACTTAAATATTTTAAATTAGTAAAACCAATCAATGCATCAATGGAAGATATAATAAAAAATACTATCAATAAAGTTGCTTAGAAATGGCAAACATTGATAGAGCGTTTATTGATCAAGTTTTAGCTTCTACAGACATAGTTGAGCTCATAAAAGAGAAAGTGGCTCTCTCAAAAAATGGAACAAACTATAAGGGTCTCTGTCCATTTCATAATGAGAAAACTCCATCTTTTAACGTATCGTCTAATAAACAGTTCTACCACTGCTTTGGTTGTGGAGCATCTGGTGACGCTATAAAATTTTTAACTGAACATGATCATTTAACTTTTATCGAAGCTTTAAGTAAACTAGCTCAAGCTGCAAATATTGAAATGCCTGATAGTACAAAGAAAAATGACACAACATACAACCTTTTCATATCAAATAAAAAAGCAGCAGATTTTTATAACAAAACGTTAAAGTCTAATAATGATGCAAATGCTTATTTATCAAAGCGTGATATTAATCAAACCATGATTGAAACTTTTCAGATAGGCTTAGCTAATGATAGCTGGGATGATCTGACAAAGATATTTACCAAAGATAAAGTAATAGAAAATGCGCTCGAGGCAGGCCTCTTAATTAAAAGTAACAATAAAATATATGATAGGTTCAGAAATAGAATCATGTTTCCTATAAGGAACTCTACTGGGAATATTATTGGATTTGGCGGAAGAATATTTAACCAACAAGATGGTGCAAAATATCTAAACTCACCTGAAACTAAATTGTTTCATAAAAGCTATGAGCTATATGGATTATATGAGAGTAAGAAGAGTATCAGTCAAGAGGATAAGGTTTTAATTGTTGAAGGATATACTGATGTAATTGGATTACATAACTCTGGTATTAAAAATTGTGTTGCCACTTTAGGTACTGCATTCACAAAATTCCACTTCAAAAAAATTATAAGATATACAAATAATATAACCTTTTGTTTTGATGGTGATGTTGCAGGTAAATCTGCAGCATGGAAAGCAATAAATAACTGTCTACCAGAATTAAAAGATGGGGTGCAATTAAGTCTTATTTTCCTTCCAGAAGGATCAGATCCAGATACTTTCGTGAAAGAAGAAAAAGATGAGTTTTTAAATTTGATAAACAATGCAATGCCTTTATCACAATTTATTATTCAATCTTTAAAATCAAACTTAGATATAAATTCTGTAGAGGGTCGAACAGCATTCTTAATAAATGCTAAAAAAATAATCGATGAGATGCCTGATATTACATACACCACTATTTTAAAGAAAGAATTTGAAAATATTGGCGGTAATACTATAAGAAAAGATATTGCCCCAAAAGTAGAGGCGGTAAATAAAGAAAGTAGCATCCAAAAAGATCACTTTGATATCAAAGAACTCACGTTAATCAATATACTACTGGAATACCCCACCCTACTCGAAGATAGTACTTATGCCAAATATATAACTAATAGTGTACTAATAGATATTTATGAATCTGCATTGAAAGAGAAAAAAATGAATCAAAACTTTAAGGCTGCTCACATAATCAATCGATATACAGACGATCATATTATCCATAAAATAATGACCATGGAGTCAAATGAAAAATCTGAAGATTCAGCAAGATTAACAATCAATGAAATAGCTTCTCAACTTGAAAAGAATTCAAATGAAGATATATATTTTGACTTATTAAATCGCTACTCTAATGGTGATAAATTATCTGATGATGAAAGACAATTTATCAAAAACTTCAAAAAATAATACATATACTTCAAAATAATACTCTTTATTATGAGGTAATAGTCGTATAAACTGCTCTGATGTATTATTTTACATCTGAAAGTGTATCCCCTGGTCATCCTGATAAGTTATGTGACCACCTCTCTGATACCATTCTTGATCATGTTTTAGAACAAGATAAAAACTCTAGAGTAGCTTGTGAAACATTTGTTAAAGGTAAAGAAAATCAGCCTGGAACAGTTGTAGTTGGTGGCGAAATAACCACGAAAGGGAATCTAAATGTAGATGAGTTAATTAGAAAAACAATTCTAGAGATTGGTTATGATTCGAATGAATTAGGATTTAATGGTAATGAGTGTGAAATTATAAAATTATTAACTAAACAATCGCCTGATATACAGATGGGAGTTGACCGTGCCGAACAAAAAAAACAAGGTGCGGGCGATCAAGGGCTAATGTTTGGTTATGCGTCAGATGAAACTGAGTTTCTAATGCCAGCTCCTATTTATTATTCGCATCGTCTAGTGGAAAAACAAACTGAGCTACTTAGGTCAAAAAAAGTGTCATGGCTTAGACCTGATGCTAAAAGTCAAGTTACTTTTCAGTATGAAAATGATAAACCAAAATTTATCGACACAGTTGTTCTATCTACCCAACACTCCTCAGATATTTCTTTAGAAGATCTTCGAGAATTTGTAAAAAATGAAATTATATTTAAAGTTATACCAAGTTCACTTATTAATAATACAACAAGAATTTTTATAAATCCTACAGGAAATTTTGTAGAAGGTGGTCCTTTAGGAGACTCAGGATTAACTGGAAGAAAAATTATCGTTGATACTTATGGAGGGATGGCAAGACATGGTGGAGGTGCATTCTCAGGAAAAGACCCATCTAAAGTTGATAGGTCTGCAGCTTATGCTGCTAGATATATAGCAAAAAATATAGTCGCTGCAAAATTAGCAACAAGATGTGAGATTCAATTATCTTATGCGATTGGAGTAGCTGAACCTACATCAACATTGGTTAATACATTTGGTACTGGTACAATTTCTGATGAGAAAATATCCAGTATAATTAGTAATGTTTTTGATTTAACTCCTTATGGAATTATAAGTTCATTAGATTTATTAAACGTTAAATACAAACCAACTGCTGGATTTGGGCATTTTGGAAGAAATGATAAGAATTTTACTTGGGAACAAACAGATAAGATTGATATACTACAATCTGCAATTTAAATACGAGGTTAATTATGGAATTAGATAAAGTTAAGAGAATTAAGGACGATTACAAAGTTGCTGACATGAGTCAAGCAAGTTTTGGACACAAAGAAATTAGGATTGCAGAGACAGAAATGCCAGGATTAATGGCACTTAGAAAAGAATATGGTTCATCCAAACCTCTTAATGGTACTAGAATAATTGGTTGTCTTCATATGACAATTCAAACTGCGGTATTAATAGAAACATTAGTTGAATTAGGGGCTGAAGTTAGATGGTCATCATGCAATATATTTTCAACTCAGGATCATGCGGCAGCGGCTATTGCTGATCAAAATATTCCTGTATTTGCCTGGAAAGGTGAAACTGAAGAGGAGTACATTTGGTGCTTAAAGCAATCGATTGAGGGTAATCCTGAATGGAAACCAAATTTGTTGCTAGATGATGGTGGTGACTTAACAAGCATGATTCACAAAGAATATCCACATCTTATCGATGATATTAAAGGTGTCTCAGAAGAAACAACAACTGGTGTTCTTCGATTATATGATATGGCGAAAGAAGGATCGCTGATGATGCCAGCAATAAATGTAAATGATTCTGTTACCAAATCAAAATTTGATAACCTCTATGGTTGTCGTGAGTCACTTGTAGATGGTATAAAAAGAGCAACTGACACAATGATAGCTGGCAAGCATTGTATCGTATGTGGATTTGGTGATGTTGGAAAAGGGTCAGCTGAGTCATTAAGAGCGCTAGGCGCTAAAGTTATGATTACTGAAATTGATCCAATTTGCGCACTTCAAGCATGCATGGAAGGTTATGATGTTGTTAGGCTAGAAGACAAGATTACAGAAATAGATATTTTTTGCACAGCAACTGGAAATTATAATGTAATCAATCATGACCATATGAAAAATATGAAAAGCGGAGCGATAGTTTGCAATATTGGACATTTTGATAATGAGATAGATGTTGCTAGCCTTAAAGATTATGAATGGGATAATATCAAACCACAAGTTGACGAAATAACATTTCCTGATGGTAAAAAGATTGTCTTATTAGCTGAAGGGAGACTTATTAATCTTGGTTGTGCTACAGGTCATCCAAGTTTTGTTATGTCATGTTCATTCACTAATCAAGTAATGGCTCAAATCGAGCTATGGGAAAATAACTCAAAATACGAAAAACAAGTATATGTTTTGCCTAAGCATCTTGATGAGAAAGTAGCTTTACTTCATCTTGAGAAACTTGACGCTAAAATTACTAATCTTACTGAGGAACAAGCTGACTACATAGGCGTGAATACTTCAGGACCATTCAAAAAAGATACTTACAGATATTAATTAGTTAAGACTAATTATGAATCGCTCTAGATTAGTAAAAAAAGATCTAAAAACTGTGTGGCATCCGTGTACACAGATGAAAGATCACGAAAAGATTCCTATGATCCCAATAAAATCAGGCAAAGGAGTTTGGTTATATGACTATGATGACAATAAATATCTCGACGCCATAAGCTCTTGGTGGGTGAACATCTTTGGCCATTCAAATACTTATATTAATAACAGCATTAAAAAGCAATTATCAAAACTTGAGCATGTACTTCTTGCTGGCTTTACTCATGAACCCGCGATAAATCTTGCTGAAGGATTAATATCAATCACACCCAAAAAAATTACAAAATGTTTTTTTACCGACAATGGATCATCGTCTATCGATGCTGCGATGAAAATGAGTTATCACTATTGGCAAAATAAAGGTAAGAAATCTAAAAAGGGTTTTATTGCCCTATCTAATAGCTACCATGGCGAAACTTTAGGTTCTTTATCAGTAAGTAACATAGATCTATATAAAAAAACTTATGAAAGCATACTTAAAGATACAATCATTGTTGATTCGCCTGATAGTTATCGTAAGAAAGAGAATGTGTCTGAAGAAGAACATGCTGAGCAAATGTTCAATAAGATGTATAAAGCTTTAAAAGATAACCACAGAAATGTTTGTGCGGTGATTGTTGAACCATTAATTCAATGCGCTGGATATATGAGAATGTACCATCATAAATACTTAGAGTTACTTAGAGAAGCTTGTACTAAATTCAATGTTCATCTTATAGCTGATGAAATCGCAGTTGGCTTTGGACGAACAGGAACTATGTTTGGTTTTGAACAAGCTAAGATAACACCAGATATTATATGTTTATCGAAAGGTATTACAGGCGGTTATATGACTCTATCAACCATACTCACTACTGATGATATATATGATGCCTTTTATGATGAATATGAAAAGCTCAATGCTTTTCTCCATTCACATAGCTACACTGCTAATCCTATCGCTTGTTCAGCTGCTAATGCAACCTTGGATTTATTTAAAAAGATGAAGGTTATTGAAAATAATAAAAAGTTATCACTTCATATGAAAAAATGTTTTGAGTCTTTAAATGACCATCCGCATGTATCTGACGTAAGGCAGAAAGGCATGGTGCTTGCAATAGAGTTAGTTAAGAATAAAAAAAAGAAACTTGCTTACGATTGGAAAGAACGAAGAGGTATCAAAGCATATCTTCATGGCTTAAAGAATAATGTTCTCATGAGACCTCTAGGTAATGTCCTTTACTTTATGCCCCCTTATGTTATTACAAAAAAAGAGATATCATTTGTATCAGAAATAATGAAAGAAGGCGTAGATGAAGCAACAAAAAAAAGTTCATAGATTATTTGTTAACTCGGAACTAAAAAAAGATACTCACACTTGCTCTAATGAGCTATCTCATAGGATAATGAATGTACTGCGCATCAAAGAAAGTGATGAATTAATTATATTTAATAATCATAAAAATCAATATTTATGCTCTCTTGACTTTGAAAACAAAATAGTCACGCTCACATTTAAGAAAAGTATGGCTTCCGATACATTCCTGAAAAAGAAAATTTCTCTTGCTGTATCTATCGTAAGTATGAAAATGATGGATTTAATAATCCAGAAATCTGTAGAATTAGGAGTAAATGAATTTCATCCAGTTTATACGAATAGAAGCCAATATAAAGATATAAGTAAAAAAATATCTCACTGGGAAAAGATTATTATTCATGCAAGTGAACAGTCAGGAAGATGTGAATTAATGAAAATTTATCCACCTTTAACATTAGATGAATATATTGTTTCTAATAGTAAAGGTCCGAGATACATACTCCATCAACATGGTGAGGTTTTTTCTGATAATGAATTATCTGGTGATCATATATCTTTTTTCATAGGACCAGAAGGGGGCTTTGAAGACATTGAACTAAATACTTTTATGAAAAATGAATGGAAAATGAAAAAAATTAGTGTGAATATACTTAGGACTGAAACTGCATGCATATCTGCGATAACATTAATAAATAATTATGAAAGCTTTTCAAGACATAGTTTATAGCAATAGAAAGAACCATGAAAATATTCATGAGAAAATAATTGCTAGTCATCAACAAATTGAAGGTTGGTTCAGAAATCAGTGGCTTAAATATCCTGCTCCTTTTTATTCCTCAATAGATATTAGGAATTCTGGATTTAAAATATCACCCATTGATACAAATTTATTTCCAGCTGGTTTCAATAATCTCAATAGTGATTTTCAATCACTTTATGTTACTGCTGTTAAACATTCATTAGACATTCTTAAAACAAAAATTAATAAAATTCTTATTATCCCTGAGGATCATACTAGAAATGAGCACTACTTGGACAGCCTTGGGTATCTATCAAGATTGATTGAAAAAGCAGGTTATGAAGTAAAAGTGTCGAAACCAAGTATCACGGACAATAGTAAATTCAAAAATATAAATTCTTTACTAGAATATGATGGGTTTATTCCTGATGCAATTCTTCTTAATAATGACTTATCTGCAGGTGTACCATCATTTTTAGATAATGTTAAACAAGTAATATTGCCCTCAAAAAATATTGGATGGACGAAACGTTCTAAAACAGATCACTTTAACTACTACAGTGATGTATGTAGTAATTTTAGTAATCTTTTAGGAATAGACTCTTGGATGATTGATCCTGAATTTAGAAACTGTGGTGAAATTAATTTTAAAACAAAACAAGGTGAAGATTGCTTGGTGTATAATGCAGAAAAGCTATTTAATATAATTTCGGAAAAATATGAAAAATATGATATTGATGAAAAGCCTTTTATTATTATAAAAGCTGATTCAGGAACTTATGGAATGGGCGTTATATCGATTGATTCTATTGATCAAATTAAGAATCTCAATCGCAAGCAAAGAAATAAAATGTTATCAACAAAAGGGAATGTTTTATTAAATAAAGTTATACTTCAAGAGGGAGTATATTCATTCGAGGAGACCAAAGAATCATGTAATGTGGCAGAGCCAGTTATATATTCTTTCTCTAATTTTCTTATTGGTGGTTTTTATAGAACTCATGAAAATAAAGCAAATAATGAAAACTTAAACTCTCCTGGTATGATATTTCAACCGATACCCTTAAATGATATATGTATTTCCCCTGATTTAAGCCTTGATATAGACTCACAAATAAATAAGTATTATGTGTATGGTGTTGTGGCTCGCCTTGCAATTCTTGCAGCCGCTAAAGAACTGTTCAATCTCGATTAAATATGTATGTAATCGGTATCTTAATGGACCCTATTGAATCTGTAAATTTCAAAACAGATTCATCAATTAGTATTATTAACTCATTACAGAAAAAAGCTCGTATCAAGCTTATTTTACCAGATACTATTTTTACTGAATCAAATTGTGTTTATGCGAAGGTGTCTGATTTTTACATTGACTCTCCCAATAAAAGAAAGTATAGGCTGAGTAACAAAAAAATTATAAACTTAAATAAGTTAGATTGTATTTTTTTTAGAAAAGACCCTCCTGTAGATCATCACTACCTAACATTAGTACAAATAATTAAAGAACTTGAATTCCAAAATACTCTTGTTTTAAATTCACCGGATTCTTTACTAAAATTTAATGAAAAATTACTTGGATATCAATTGTCTAATCCAAAAATACCAACAATTATAGGAGATAACCAAAAAAAAATATTGGATTTCTTGGTTAAGCATAAAGAAGTTGTTTTAAAGCCAACAAATTTGATGGCAGGTAGTGGAATTATAAAACTTAAATATAATAAACATGCACATACACTAGTAAATCAATATATAAAGAAATATAAAATTATAATTGCTCAAAAATATCTAAAAGAAATTAAAAATGGTGATAATAGAATTATAATATATAACGGTATAATTGAAAAAAATGTCCTTACACGCTTTCCTGCAAAAGGTGACTTCAGAGCAAATCTAGCATGTGGCGGTAGTTATGAAATAACTAGACTGAATACTAAATATCTTCCTCTATTAAATGAGGTAGCATCATTTCTAAAATATTATAGGATATTTTTTGCGGGTGTGGACATGATAGGTAAATATATTACTGAAATAAATATTACCTCACCAACTGGTGTACAGCAAATACGAAATAGATTATCCACGAAAATATCAAATGAACTTTTAAAAAAAATTAATAAATATCATGAGTCTTGATAATTAAATGAATAATTGCTTCTTACTTGGTATTGATTATGGTTCTAAAAAGACAGGTTTAGCGATAGGCCAAAGTGTTACAAGAAATTCACGACCATTAAAAGTTATATATTGTAATTATATAGATGAAATAAAAAAAGTTATCTACGAATGGGATATTAAAAAAATAGTCATTGGATATCCCGAATATAAGGAAGAAAATAATGTTCACAAAGAGATAAAATCTTTTGCAGAGGATATTCAAAGGTCATTAGATTTTAATATAGAAATTATATTTCATGATGAACTTCTAACTAGTGAGATGGCCAGGAATAGTTTTGCTGAGATGAGAAACAGTGGTGTAACTAAAAAGAAATCTTCAGATTATGATGATATATCTGCATCTATTATCTTGCAAAGCTGGATTAATGAAAATATTATTGATTAGATGAAAATAAACCATAGTATTCAGATTCAAGACAATAAACTCAAGCACTTTCTGAATATCAAGTCCTTACCCAAAGCTCATATTTTAGAGATAATATCAAGAGCAGAGGATATTCATAATAATAACAAAATATCAAAATACTCGAATAAAGTAGTTGCTAGCTTATTTTTTGAGCCAAGCACACGAACAAAAACAACTTTTGAATTAGCCTCAAAAAAGATTTCAGCAGATTTTATTAATATTGATATATCTAATTCTTCAACTTCAAAAGGCGAATCTATATTGGATATGATTAAAACAATAGAAGCAATGAGCTGTCAAATGTTTGTAGTTAGACATTCTGTTCCTGGCACAGCGCATTACATTGCAGAATCAGTAAGTAATAATATCTCTGTAATTAATGCCGGAGATGGGTCTAATGAACACCCCACTCAAGCAATGCTTGATATGTTTACTATCAAAAAACATAAAGGGCGTTTCGACGATCTAAAAGTTTCAATAGTTGGTGATATTCTTCACTCTCGTGTAGCAAAATCACTTATCTATTCACTAAATATTTTAGGAACTAAAGAAATAAATATTATTGGTCCTGAAAGCTTAATACCAGAGAACTACAGCAAAATGAGTGTAAATTATTTTTCTGATATGAACAAAGGCATTGAGGATGCAGATGTTATCATTATGCTTAGATTGCAAAAAGAAAGGATGCATGATGCATTAATATCTATGGACTCATACTATGATGATTATGGATTAAATAAAAATCGACTTGAATATGCAAAAAGTGATGTAATAGTTATGCATCCTGGGCCAATTAATAGAGGAATAGAAATTGAATCTTCTGTAGCAGATGGACCAAATTCAGTTATATTAAATCAAGTTTCATATGGTATATCTGTAAGGATGGCTATCATGTCTATGTTGTTTGATAATAATTAAACATGCATTTAAATTATATTGATAACTACAAAAGCATAATTGAAATTATCAATGAACATAAAAAAGTTAATAATAGAGATATTCGTCTTATAGTTGTCTCCAAAACGCAAGATTATACAAAAATAATTGAACTTGAAAAGCTTGGTCAGAGAGATTTTGGGGAGAATTATTTAGATGAAGCTAGAGAAAAAATTATACAAATAAATAATCCAAATATTGTTTGGCATTACATTGGGTCAATCCAATCAAATAAAATAAAAAAGATATCTGAAAACTTCTCATGGATTCATACTGTTTCATCTGAAAAGCATGCTCATAAAATAAATGATGTTTGTAGTAAACTGGATAAAGTTATGAACATATGTATACAAATTAATATTGATAATGAAGAAACGAAAGGTGGTGTAGACATAGAGGAATATAATAATCTTTCGTTAATTGTTCGGAACATGAAAAACATAAGATTAAGAGGAATAATGGCAATACCAAAGGTTAGTCAATCGTCTGTAGAGTCATTTGCTAAAATGAAAGATTTGTATGATAGACATCAATATTTAGATACACTGTCTATGGGAATGAGCAAAGATTATATTTCTGCAATTGAATATAATGCAAATATGCTTAGAATAGGCCAACAAATATTTGGTAAAAGAACATGATAAATCGAGTGACAATAATTGGAGCAGGTAATCTTACTAGTTCGCTGCTTACAGCAATTCATAGAAATAGATTTTCATATAAAATAGATGTTATTGATACTAATAAAAAAAAGAAGTTTGGTTTAAAAAAGTTTAATGTAAATTTCTTTTCATCGTATACAGATGTTATAACTAAATCTAACCTAATCATACTTATGGTAAAACCAAATAACTATATTGAGGTTATCAAGGAGATAAATCCTCTCTTATCTGAAAAAATGATCTTAGTTAGCTTTATGGCTGGCATCCGGTGTACTTCAATAAAAAATAAACTTAGTCAAGATATTCCTGTAGTACGATGCATGACTAATATAACTATTAGTGATTCTGAAGCGCATGTCTTTTATCATATGAAGCCTTTTTCCAAAAATATAGCAGGTATACTTAATAAATTTTTCGACACTTTCTCTAAATTAAAAAAATGTATTAATGAAGGCGATATTGACAAAATTACAGCACTCTATGGTAGTGGCCCAGCATATTATGTCTACTTCAATAAAATTATAAAAGATGTGTTTATTAATATGGGTTACAGCGAAAAAGATGCTACTATTTTTACAAATGATCTAATGTATGGAACTTCAAAAATAATAAAAAATAATAAAAACTCTGATGATATTATGTCAGCTATCGCCTCAAAAGGGGGTACTACACAAGCTGCATTAACTGAATTAAAAAATAATAAAGTTGATAGTATGATTCTAAAAGCTATAAAAAAAGCATATAAGAAATCAAAAAATATTCTTAAAAAATAATGTCGGGATCAGCATCAATAATTTATTTATTTCTAAGTGCTTGTCAATTCATTATCTTGCTAAGGTTCTTTTGTCAGGCATGTAAAGTTAATTATTATAATCCTGTAACACAATCAATCGTTAAACTGAGTGGATATCTAGTCAAGCCTTTTGAATATATTGGACTTAATCTCACGCCTTATTTTTTATTTATAATATTATTTCTTTTTACATTTTTAAAACTATACCTTCCTCTTATATTCAACAGTCAGACCTATCCATTAGATAATTTATTAATTATATCTCTAGGCTATCTGCTACGTGACATAATTAATATCTACTGGTACTTAATAGTAATCTCAGCTGTTAAAAGTTGGTTTAATGTATTTGTAAACCATCCTGTTTTTGGCCTTGTAGATGAATTATGTGAACCTATTTATCGTTATACCAGATCAATAGTACCCACATTATCTGGAATTGATTTTTCACCTATAATAATCCTTGTGTTATTACAGATATTAGAGATAGTATTAATTCCTAGAATTTTTAACTTAACGAGCTTACTATAAATTGGATATTATTAAGGAACATAAGCTTTCAATAGATATACCATTGAAGCTAAAGTCTGGCAAAACATTAAATTCATATGATTTAGTTTATGAAACATATGGTCAGCTCAATGATAATAAAGATAATGCTGTTCTAATCTGTCATGCTCTGTCTGGTAATCATCATGTAGCTGGCTATCACGAAGGTGATAACAAACCTGGCTGGTGGGATAATATGATTGGCTCAGGCAAACCTATTAATACTAATAAACTCTTTGTTGTATGTGTAAATAACATAGGTGGATGTCATGGTTCAACCGGACCGGCAAGTATTAATACAGAAACAGGAACAAATTATGGTTTTGATTTTCCTGTCGTTACAGTACAAGATTGGGTAAATAGCCAAAAAGTTCTAATGGATAATTTAGGCATTAACAAATGGCAATTCGTTGTTGGAGGTAGTCTTGGCGGTATGCAGGCTTTCCAATGGGCACTTGATTATCCAGATTATATTGACAATGCAATTATTATTGCTGCTGCCCCAAAATTAACAGCTCAAAATATTGCATTCAATGAAGTTGCTAGACAAGCAATCATGAAGGATCCAGATTGGTGTGGAGGTAATTATTTAAAAGAAGATAAAATGCCAAAAAGAGGATTAGCTTTGGCTAGAATGCTAGGCCACATAACATATTTATCTGATAAGTCTATGGCTGAGAAATTTGGGCGTGATTTAAAGCAAGAAAAGATTGGCTTCAATTTTGATGTAGAATTTCAAATAGAAAGTTACCTAAGATACCAAGGTGAAAAGTTTGTTAACTCATTTGATGCGAACACATACCTTTTGATGACTAAAGCTTTAGATTATTATGATCCTGTTAGTGATAGTGAATTTATAGATAAAATATCTTCAACAATGACGAAGTTTTTATTAATATCTTTTACATCTGATTGGAGATTCCCCCCTAGCAGATCAGAAGAAATTGTAAAAACTTTAATAAGTTATAACAAAAGTGTTTCATATGCATGTGTCAAATCTGATGGAGGACATGATGCATTTTTAATGAAAAATGATAATTATTTTGATGTTATGAGAAATTTTATCGAGAATAATTAGTATGGCAAGAAAAGACTTTAAAGTAATTTCAGAGTGGGTGAAGAAAGATTCTAGAATACTTGATCTAGGCTGTGGAGACGGCGCTCTTCTTAAGCTTCTTTCTAAAGAGAGGAATGGGAGTGGTTATGGTGTGGATACATCCATAGATAAGATTATGAAATCTTTAGACAACAATATAAATGTTATTAACGCTGATATAAATAACAAATTAGATTACTTTAGTGATGA
>OCZA010000432.1_pt1 | contig 14614 bp, 12 predicted proteins | sample 1539021 | NCBI WGS metagenome assembly OCZA01 (sample SAMEA2619376, study PRJEB22493) | marine metagenome | biome: marine biome (ENVO:00000447); feature: surface water layer (ENVO:00002042); material: "saline water (ENVO:00002010), including plankton (ENVO:xxxxxxxx)" | depth 5 m | reverse complement strand
AGTTAATTATGATTTCGTAAAAAACAAATATAAAAAGAATCATAAACAAATAAACTTTATTCGAATAGGTACTTCTGGTTCTATTTCCAAAAATATTCCTATTAATTCATTTTTAATTTCAAAATATGCTATTGACTTGAATTCACAGCTTTCATCTTATGATTTGGAAAACTATAAAAATGATAAAATATTCAAACTACCATATGATTCACAAAAATTCTTTTATTGTATTAAATGTTCTGAAAGCCTTTACGAAAAATTTAATTCAAAATTAATAAATAGTGGAATAACTGCTACCTGCAATGGTTTTTATTCATTTCAGGGAAGAAAGACAAGAATACCTTTGAAAACATTAATAAATTTTGATGATTTAGATAAATTAAGTTTTGAAAACGATAATGTTACTAATTTAGAAATGGAAACAGCAATAATTTATGGGTTGGCAAATTTTTTAAATCATAATGCTATTTCATTAAATGCAATTTTAGCTAACAGAAAACATGATTCCTACTCCTCTGATCCTTCAAATGTCATTGACTCTTTGATAAAATACACACTAGACAGAATTTAACTAAATTTAATATTGTTATTTCCAGTTAATTGGATTTATTCCATGTCTAACTAAAAAGTTATTTGTTTTACTAAAATGATTATTCCCAAACCATAAACCCCTATTCGCACTCAAGGGAGAAGGATGACCAGACATTAAAATTAAATGCCTTCTATCATCAATTAGTTTTGATTTACTTTTGGCATAATTTCCCCATAAAAGAAATACTACATTGTTCTTATTAAGCGAAATTATTTTTATTATTTCATCTGTAAATTTTTCCCATCCATGATTTTGGTGGCTACCAGGGTTGTTTTTTCTAACAGTTAATGTTGAGTTTAATAACAGAACACCTTGTTCTAACCATCTGTTAAGGTCTCCGTTTTTAGTATAATTAATATTAAAATTATTTTCTATTTCCCTAAATATATTAAGGAGTGATGGTGGAATAATCATATTTTCTGAGACAGAAAATGCCAATCCATTAGCCTGATTGGAATTATGATAAGGGTCCTGCCCTAGTATTACAACTTTTACATTTTCCAAAGAACAACAATTTAAAGCTTGGAAGATTAAACCTCCTTTGGGATAACATGTGTAATTTCTATATTCATCCTTAACAAATGATATAAGATTTTTGAAATTACTTGATTTTATATGTTTATGTAGATGTTTTTTCCATGATTGATCTAACTCAAGCTTCATTTTTTTGAAATTATTTTATCAACGAACATTGAAACAGTTGCATCACCAGTAATGTTTACCACTGTTCTACACATATCTAAAGGTCTATCAACTGCAAAAATTAATGCTAATCCGGCTTCAGGAATTCCAGCTTGTGCTAATACAATAACTAAAACAATTATTCCTGCACTTGGTACTGCCGCGGCACCAATAGATGCCAAAGTTGCTGTTAAAATAATTCCTAGTTGTGCAGAAAGAGATAAATCAATACCAAAAGTTTGTGCAATAAAGACAGCAGCAATGGCTTGATATACAGCTGTGCCATCCATATTAATTGTAGCACCTACAGGTAATACAAAACTAGAAACTTCTTTTTTTACATTTAAGCTGTTATGCACTCTATCCATTGTAACAGGAAGAGTTGCAGCACTTGAGCTAGTTGAAAATGCAACTAATTGAGCAGGAAGAATTCCTTTGAAGAAAAAGTTCGGACTTTTTTTTAAAACTAATTTTACAAAAACTACATAGAAAGTTAATAATGTTAAAAGCCCAACAATAAGTGTAAAACTGTACAACAGTAAACTTTTTAATAAGTCCCACTTTGGTGCCTCAACTATTAGAGTTGCCAATAGTGCAAAAACTCCATATGGTGCAAATTGCATGATTAGATCAATAATTTTTAGTATAACTTCATTTAATGAGTCAAAAAAATCTTTTAACGCCTTTGATTTCTTTTCAGGGATTAAAATCATAGAAATACCAAAAATTATCGAGAAAAAGATAATCTGAAGCATATTTTTATTGTCTGTAGCTGCAGAAATTAAATTAGATGGAACTATATCAACAAGTGGTTGTAAAGGGCCTGTATTTTTGGTTTCAGCAGCAACTTTAAGTTTTTTATTAGCATCTTGTTCATACGCACTCAATAATTCTAATCTTGTTTCATCTGAAATTGAAGTGCCAGGTTTTATAATATTAACAATAGATAATCCAATACTCACAGCAATAACAGTTGTAATAATATATGTAGTTACAGTAATCCCTCCCATTTTTGAAAACTTTGAAATATCTTTTAAGTCAGAAATACCTTTTATTAATGATGCTAGAATAAGTGGAATAGCAATAAGTTTAAGAGCATTGATAAAAATAGTCCCAAAAGGTTTGATCCAATCAGAAATTATTTGTTTACCATGGGAATCAAAATTAGACATTATAAAACCAAACAAAATACCTAAAAGCATTCCAATTATGATTTTCCAATGTAATGGTAAACTTCTCACTATTAAATTTTCTTTGTTTTATTAATCAAATAGTAATCTAAAATAACGATAGCTGCCATTGCTTCAACTATTGGAATTGCTCTTGGGACAACACAAGGGTCATGTCTACCTTTTCCTTCAATAATAGATTTTTTTCCGTTAGAATCAATTGAATTTTGGTTTTTCATAATGGTTGCAACAGGCTTAAAAGCAACATTAAAATATATGTCCATTCCATTGCTAATTCCTCCTTGAATACCACCTGAAAAGTTTGTTTCTGTAGTTAGGTCTTTTAATATAATATCATTGTGTTCTGAACCTTTCATTTTTGTTCCACGAAAACCACTTCCATATTCGAAACCTTTAACAGCATTTATTGAAAGCATAGCCCTTCCTAACTCTGAGTGTAACTTATTGAAAACAGGTTCGCCAAGACCAATTGGAACGTTTTTGATTACACATTTTACAATTCCACCTAAAGTGTCGCCGTTTTTTCTTGCTTCTTTAACCTCATGAATCATTTGGTCAGAAATTTTACTATCTGGACATCTTACTATACTTTTTTCAATATCCTCAACCTTACTAATTTCATAATTTTCATCAATTGAAATATTTCCAATCGATGAAGTATAAGCATGTATGGAAATATCTTTCAAAATTTGTTTGGCAATTGCACCAGCTACAACTCTGCAAGCTGTTTCACGAGCTGAACTTCTCCCTCCCCCCCTATAATCTCTTGTGCCATATTTTTTTTCATATACAAAATCAGCATGGCTTGGTCTATAGGAGTTTTTTAAATGGTCATAATCTTTTGATTTTTGATCATTGTTTTTAATAATAAATCCAATTGGGGTTCCAGTAGTAATTCCATTAAAAATTCCCGATAAAAATTCAACAGAATCATTTTCTTTTCTTTGAGTTACAATTTTAGACTGACCTGGCTTTCTTCTATTCATTTCATTCGAAATAAAATTAAAGTCAATTTTATGACCAGAGGGGCAACCGTCAATTATACCACCAATTGCTTTGCCATGAGATTCTCCAAAAGTGGTAAGTTTAAAAATGTTTCCAAATGAATTATTCATACTTATTTTTCTTAAGTAAAAATATAGTTTATAAATAAATTCTAAAAATTATTAGATACAAATAAAAAAAAATAGAACTATTAACTAAATTAGTTAATATCAAATGGGTAAAGATTATAATTCAATTTTAAATTTATTAAGGTCAGTTTGTGGTAACAATAACGTGATCACCCAAAATTGGCGCAAGTATAGCTATACCAATGGATGGAGATTTGGAAAAGGTGATGCATTAGCGGTAGTGAAACCTGTTAATTTAACCGAAATATGGAATACTTTAAAAGTTTGTGTTGAAAATAATATCATCGTTATCATGCAAGCTGCAAATACAGGTTTAACAGGGGGTTCTACACCCAATAAAAAAAATTATGATAGACCAATAATAATAATCAATACTATAAGGATCAAAGATATACATGTTATAAAAAATGGACATCAGGTTATCGCTTTGGGGGGTAGTTCATTATTTGATTTGGAAAATATTATTAAACCATTTGGAAGAGAACCCCATTCAGTTATTGGATCAACATCTATTGGAGCAACAGTGATTGGAGGAATTTGTAATAATTCCGGTGGTTCATTAGTTCATAGAGGGCCTGCATTTACTGAGCTTGCTTTATACGCACGAGTAAATGAAAAACGTGAATTAGAATTAATTAATGAATTAGATATTAATTTGGGATCTAATCCTGAAGAAATATTAGAAAATTTACAAAGTAAAAATTATGTTGATAACGATATAATATTTTCTGATAAATGTGCCTCTGATAAAGATTATTCTAAAATTGTCAGAGAAGTTGATTCTAAAATTCCTGCTAGATATAACTCCGATAAAAGACTTCTTTTTGGGGCTTCAGGAAGTGCTGGTAAAATTGCTGTTTTTGCTGTTAGATTAGACACTTATCCTGCACCAAAAAAAAAGAAGGTATTCTACTTGGGCACTAACAATCCAAATGATTTTTCGGAAATAAGAAGAGAAATTTTAAAAAAGTTTAAAAATTTACCAAGATTAGGAGATTATTTACATAGAGATTGTTACATAACAGCACAAAACTATAGTAAGGATTCATTCTTATTAATTGAGAGGCTTGGAACCAACTTTTTACCATTTCTGTTTTCATTTAAAAGGATTATTGATTTGATGTCATCAAAAATCCCATTTTGCTCTAATAATTTGTCTGATAGATTAATGCAGTTTTTAGGCTCTTTATTCCCTGATCACTTACCCAAAAAAATGAATGATTTTAGAGATAATTTTGAGCATCACTGGATAATTGAAATGACTGACGATGGAATCACAGAAGCTAAAGATTACTTTATAAAATATTTCAAAGACAAGAATGCAGACTTTTTTGAATGTAATGAAAGAGAATCCAAAAAAGCCATGTTGCATCGATACGTTTCAGCTGGAGCCTTTGGAAGATATTTTTTAATGAATGAAAAAAAAGTAGGTAAAATGATTACAATTGATGTCGCTTTTTCTAGAAATCATAAAGATTGGTTTGAAAAACTTCCAGAAAAGTTAAATAAACTATTTATAAAAAAACTTTATTATGGCCATTTATTTTGTCATGTTTTTCATCATAATTATATATTAAAAAAAGGAGTTTGTCCAGATGAAACTATGAGTGAGATTTTAAAAATTTATGATAAAATTGGAGCAGAATACCCTGCTGAACACAATGTTGGACATGAATACAAAGCAAAACCCACTCTTGAAAAGTTCTATCGGGATCTTGATCCGACTAATTTTTTTAACCCAGGTATTGGAAAGACAAGCAAAAAAATAAATTGGAAATAAGTCTACTTAACAAGTTTTTTATAAACTTCTTCATATTTTGGAATGATTCTATGAATGTCAAATTTTTTAGCATGTTTATAGGCGTTTTCACTGAGTAAATTAAGTTTATCTTTATTTTTTAATATTTCAATTGAGAAATTAGCCATTTCAGAAATATTGCCTACATTACTTAACATTCCAGTGTAATTATGGATATTTACTTCTGGAATTCCTCCAATATTACTTGAAACAACAGGTACTTTTGCTGCCATAGCTTCCAAAGCTGATAGTCCAAAACTTTCTATTTCCGAGGGGAGTAAAAATAAATCGCTAAAAGATAGAATTTCATTTGTTTCGTTACTCTTTCCAAAAAAAATAACTTTTCCTTTAATACCTAATTTTTTACATAGTTTTTCCGCTTTACTTCTCTCTGGGCCATCACCAATCATTAACAATTTTGCATTCAACTCTTTATTGATAAGGTCAAATATTTTAACAACATCCTGAATTCTTTTTACTTTTCTAAAATTACTCACATGAGTTATTATATAATTATCATCATTGAGTAAATTATTTTTACTTTCTTGGGGTCTATACTTATTTAAGTTTACGAAGTTAGGAATGACATTAATATCCTTACTAATATCAAATAACTTGATTGTATCCTCTTTTAAACTTTTAGAAACAGCTGTAACATAATCTGATTTGTTAATGCTGAATTCTACTGCATTTTTGTAAGACGGATGACTACCAACAAGTGTTATATCAGTTCCATGCAAAGTAGTGACAATAGGGATATTAATTCCAATATTTTCTAGCATTTTTTTTGCCATATATGCGGCATATGCATGAGGTATGGCGTAATGGACATGTAGTACATCAATTTTATATTTTTTAACCATTTCAACAAGTTTTGAGGATAAAGCAAGTTCATATGGTGGATAATGAAAAAGAGGATATTTAGGAACTTTCACCTCATGAAAATGCACCTTATGATTAAGCAATTCTAGTTTAACAGGTTGATGGTATGTGATAAAATGTATATTATATCCTCTTTTGGATAGTTCAATCCCTAATTCTGTTGCCAGTACTCCACTCCCACCAAATGTTGGGTAACATACTATTCCAATTGTCATAACTTTTTTAATCTAAAGATTGGTAAATAATCCTTTGTATTTCGCTTCGGATATTTTCCTTCACTAATTTTGATTTATTTGCAGCTTCTCCGTCAGGATATGACCTGTTTGACAAAAATACATAAACTATATCAGTTTCAGGATCTGCCCAAGTATAAGTCCCTGTCCATCCTGAATGGCCAAAACTTTTATTAGATAAACATCCACAAGTTGGACCATCCCCTTCAATTTGAGGCTTATCAAAACCCAACCCTCTTCTGTTTTCGTATTCACAATAATGACAAGTATTAAACAAATCAACAATTTCTTTATTTAAAAATTTTAAATCACCATATTCTCCCCCCTGAAGAAATAATTGCATAATTTTGGCGACTTCTATTGCTGATCCAAACAATCCTGCATGTCCAGCAATCCCTCCCATCATTGATGCAGCCATATCGTGTACGTATCCGTGGATTTCTTTGTGTCTAAAATAATTGTCCATTTCAGAAGGCGTTATATATTTTGTTGAAATGACATTTGAAGGGTTATATGTTAGATCTACGCCAATTTCATTAAATAAATTTCTTTTTATAATTTGATCAAGATTTTCTTGATACTTATCTTCAATATACTCTTGTAGTATTAAAAAAGCAAGATCACTGTATTGGGCTTTTTCATCTGAAATTGGGCTAATTTTTATCTTTTCAAAAATGCTATCCCTGTAAGATTCTTTTAAGTATAAATTTGGAGCAACCTTTAGATTAAATCCATCTTCTGGCTTAAAAGTATATAAATCTTTACTTGGTTTGAGGTCATTGTTCAGGGTTTCACGGTAAAAGGGAATCCATGGGACTAGCCCAGCATATCCAGAAAGTAGTTCTTTGATTGTTATGTTAGATTTATTAGAATTTTCATACCTAGGTATCAATGAACCGATTTTATCATTGATTTTTATTTTTTTTTCATGAACTAACTTCATCAAAAGTGGTGTAGTTACAAGAATTTTGGTCAGTGAAGCCAGATCATACATTGTTTCCGTTGTAACCTTATTGGATTTAGAATATCTAAAATTACCATAACCTTTTTCATGAATTATTTTTGAATCTTTTGAAACTACTACTTGTGCTCCAGGAATCATTTTTTCATTAATTGCATATTTAACAATAGAATCAATTTTTTCTGAGATAGTTTCTTTAAACCCAACCTCAATAGGTTCACTGTATGAAAGAATATTTATTTTTTCAGTTACAATTTTTTTTCCAATTTTAAAATCTTTATCCAAAGAGACAGGAAGTGCTCCATTGAAAGAAATAGCACCAAAAAGTTGTTGTGCAACAATTTTTTGAAATAAAATATCATTTTGATAAGCAACTATAATTGATTCAAAGTTGTTAAGATCAATTTGTGATAAAAAATATGGGTTATTAAAGGAAATTAAAATATTCCTTTCAAATAAATCAAGGGAACTTATAATTTTACTTTCATTTTCAGTAATCTTGGTTTCCATATTTTTCCAAGGAGTTTCAGATTTGTAATGAAAGCTTGTTAATACGATTTCATATTGATTAGATAAAATTTTAATATCATTTACTGATGTACTATCATCTATAACAAATGAATCAACTTTTGAATATTTGTTTAAATACCTACTAAATTCATCCCCTTTTGCATTTCCAAATCTGATATTTAGAATCTTATTTTGCTTAAGGTTTAATGGAATTATGCTATTGGAATTTTTTATAAGAGCAGGGATATTTTCTACTAACTCTTGTTTAAGCGCTCTAAACGATTGATTATCAAAGCTGTTTTGGTTATTTACTGGATGGAGATTTACCTTATTATTTAATCCAACCTTATATTTTGCCTTTAAAATTTTTTTTACCGATTGCTCTAACCTTTTCATAGGAATATTTCCACTATTTACAGCTTCCTTAATTTTTGAAATCCCTAAGATTGGGTCATTTGACATTAATAGTATATCATTACCAGCCAAAAATGCCATTAGATCAATATTATTTTCATTGTAATTTGTTACTCCGCTCATATTCAAAGCATCTGTAATAATAAGCCCTTTAAATTTTAAATTTTTCTTTAAAATTTTAATTATGCTTTTTGATAATGATGAAGGTAGGTTTTTTTCTTTTTCAAGTGAAGGAACCTCTAGGTGAGCAACCATAATTGCAGGTAATCCATTTTCGATAAGTTTTTTGTAGGGATAGAGTTCAGTTTTAAGAATTCTTTTTCTTTTATGTTTAATTTTTGGAAGCGTCTTATGAGAATCTTTAGATGTATCACCATGACCAGGAAAATGTTTAGCAGTAGAGAGAATATTTTGCGATTGTAATCCATTCATGTACGAAATTGATTTATTTGCAACATTTTCTTTACTTTCTCCAAATGATCGATTACCTATTATTGGATTTTTTGGATTTGTATTTATATCTACAACTGGTGAGAAATTTAAATGAACTCCGACAGTTTTACATTGTTTGCCTATCATTTTTCCAACCTTTTCTATAAGATTATTGTTTGAGATTGAACCAAGACTCATATTCCATGGAAATTTCGGAACAGAATCAAGACGCATTGACAATCCCCATTCAGCATCCATACTTATTAACAAGGGTACTTTACTTTTTTTTTGAAAAGATTTGGTTAAAGTAATCTGTTTGTTTGGAGTTCCCTTAGAAAAAATCAAACCGCCAATTTTTTGATTTTTTATTAAACTATTTATTTGCTCAGAGTTATTAGATTTAAAACTATTGGCTTGAATAAAAAAAAGTTGCCCAATTTTTTCGTCTAATGTCATCGCATTGTAGATACTATCTACCCAAAAGAACTGTTTTTCAAAATCTTTACTTAATAATGGATCCTTAGTTTGGGCAACTACTAAATGGGAAAACAAAAAAATAGAAATAGCCAGTTTTATGTTATTCATCATCTAAAAATCTTTTTAGCCAAGTATTTTGAATACTTGTTTCCCAAATATTATCTAACTCATCAATATTTTTCACAAGATTATTGAAAACAGTTATTTTGTCACTAATCTTTTTAGTTTTACAAATAGATTTAAACTCATGTAAAGAAGTTGATTTTATATTATTATGTTCCTTGTATTTGACGATTAACCTGTCAAAAAAAGAAAGATTGTATCTAAGCTCCAGGTTTTTAATAAATCTTGTGATCGTATCAATTGAACAACCAGAAATTCCATTTTGTATGTTTTCTACAGCTATAACTAAAAAATGATTGTAGATAAGTTTAAATGAGCCTTTTAGACTGTTTCCGTGAGAGTTTAGCTGGTTTAAAAAATCTTTAGAATCATTTGAAATATTGTCTAATAATGATTCAGGAATTTCAGAGGATGATTGAAACACCCATACTTTTGAAGATTTATTTAATTTCTCAAAACCTGTGTACATGATAACTATAATTCATTTGCATTAGCAATTAGCTCTGCAATGTCATATATTTTAGTATTATCTTTTTCATTTTTGTCTGTTTTTAATGCATCTGAAATCATTGTATTACAAAAGGGACATGCGGCAGCAACAATTTCTGCCTCAGAATCTGCAATTTCCTCAGCCCTCTCAGAGCTTATTTCTTTTTGACCTTGTTCACTTTCTTTAAACATTTGAGCGCCTCCAGCACCACAACATAAGCCTTTCGATCGGGATCTTTTTAATTCAATTAATTCAGCATCAATCTTTTTAATTAAGTTTCTCGGTGCTTCATATTCACCATTTGCTCTACCCAAATAGCATGGATCATGAAAAGTTATTTTTTTTCCCTTAAAATTACCTCCCTCGACTGAAATTCTGCCATCCATCAGCATTTTATTTAAAAACTGAGAATGATGATAAACTGTATATCTTCCTCCAAGCTCTGGATATTCGTTTTTTATCGTATTAAAACAATGCGGACAAGTAGTTACAATAGATTTAACAGAGTATGAATTCAATGTTTCAATATTGTTTATCGCTTGCATTTGAAATAAAAATTCATTTCCTGCTCTTTTAGCTGGATCTCCAGTGCATGACTCCTCTTTACCAAGGACTGCAAATTTTATTTTTGCTTTATTTAAAATCTTAACAAAGGCTTTAGTTATTTTTTTTGCTCTTTCATCAAAACTCCCAGCACATCCAACCCAAAATAATATTTCAGGAACAACTCCTTGTTCAATGCACTCAGAAAAAGTTTTAATATTAAGATTGTTCATCCTTAAAAACTTCTATTTGAACTTCCTTTTTTACCAAATCACCAAAAGTACCTCTATATCTGGTGGCTTTTACTAAATGATTGTCAATCCAATGATAATTACCACCTCTGGGTTTCCCCATTAACAAAGAGTGGTATTTAAATCCATGTTTGCTAAGCCATTCTTCGGTTATCTTTCTATGTTCTTCTATTCGTGAAGTAAAAAAACAAATCATATGTCCTTCATCATACCATTTATTACAGGTTTCTAACGCATCTTCGAATGGTAGACATGTTGACATTCTTTCAGGTTCCTCATTTGGAACATCTTCAGTTATTGTACCATCTATATCTATAAGATAGTTTTTAATACCCTCAGGTAATACAGGGCTTATTTTTTTTCCAGCATCTACCTTTTCTTTTAAAATTTTATCCGCTTCTTCTCTTTTCATTTTAATTTTTCCAGTTTAATCTATCCATTTGGCTGTATGGCCATGGGGCTCCATTGTTTTCAATATTGTTCATCATATTATTAAGTTCCGATGGAGCTGATGAATTCTCCATTACTAGATATCTTCTTAAGTCCATTATTATTGATAATGGATCAATATCTATTGGACATTCTTGAACACAAGCATTGCAGGATGTACAAGCCCATAATTCTTCATCAGTAATATATCCACCTAACAATTTTTTATTATCGGATTTAAAGGATCCATTTTTATCAATATTTCTTCCTACCTCCTCTATTCTATCACGAGTATCCATCATAATTTTTCTAGGGGAAAGTTTTTTACCAGTAATGTTCGCTGGACAAGCCTCTGTACATCTACCACATTCTGTGCAAGAATAGGCATTAAGTAATTGAAGCCATGACAAGTCCATTACATCTGAGGCACCAAAAACAGTATTTTCAGAACTTTCATTTAATTCAGATTCATCATCCTTGCTTCCAATCATTAATTTAACTTCATTTAATACAGAATTCATGTTATTTAATTTTCCTTTTTCTTCCATTTTTGCAAAATAAGTGTTCGGGAAGGCTAGAAAAATGTGTAGATGCTTGGAGTAAAAGAGATAATTCATGAAAATAAAAATACCAACTATATGTGACCACCAAAATATGCGCTCAAACACATAAAGATTTTCAAGGTCAATTAAAAGATTATTATATATAATTCCACTAATTGGATTGCCAATTTGCATCTGTTGAAAAGGGGCATCAGTAGCATTCATCATGAGAAATAAAAACATTAATATAATTTCAAAATATAATATAAGGTTCGCATCTAATTTTGGCCAACCCATCATTTTATTTTCAAAAAATCTTTTTATTCTTAAAATATTTCTTCTAATCCAAAAAATTGAAACGGAAACAATCACCAGTAATGCCAAAATTTCAAAAGAACCTATGAGTATCCCATACACACTTCCAATTGGGGAAAAAACCCTGTGTGTGCCAAAAATTCCGTCAATAATTATTTCTATTAATTCAATATTTATTATAACAAATGATACATAAACAATAAAATGTAAAATTCCTGCAACAGGTCTCGAAACCATTTTACTTTGCCCAAATGCAACCCTTAGCATATTTTTTAATCTTTTGCCAGGGTTATTAAATTCTAAGGTTTCCCCCTTTCCAAGATTAATATTCCTTTTGATTTTTAAAAGATTTCTTATAAATAATCCTGAGGAACTTATCAAAAGACTGATAAAAATTATGTTAGGGATATAGCTCAATTATCTTTTTTTTGGTTTTTATATTTCCTGCCAATTACTGAAAAATTAATGTACTTATTGGGGTTGTTTCTAACATCTTCAATCAATAATTTCAATTCATTAATTGTTGAATCTAGGTTTTGATAAACATTATCATCATTTATTAATTTCCCAAATGTTCCACTGGTGGAATTTAGATTTTTTGAAATATTTGTTAGATTAGATAATACGGAATCTAAATTTGAGGTAATATCCTTTATCTTCTTAGGAGATAATGATTTAGAAACATCTGAAATTTTTTCGCTAGATTGTCTAATATTTTCAACGCTGATAGAGATGTTTCGACTATTTTCTAAAATCAATTTTGAAATAGCATTGGAAGTTTCAGAGAGTTGATTTGTAAGATTTGAAAAATCATCAATACTTGACTTTAATTGCGCTTTGGTTTCAGCATCAAAAAGACTATTGATATTTTTAAGTACTATTTCTGCATTTTTCATTACAATTTCAAGTTGCAACTGTACCTGCGGTAAGATTTGATTCACTAACTCAGTCAATCCAGGCTTAATAGATCCTCTCAAATAATCTCCATCTAAAGCTTCTGTTGAGTCATTTGAATAGTCTGGTATTATTGCAATAGCCTTACCTCCTATTAATCCTGTCTCGTAAAGCTCTGCGTAACTAGTTTTAGGAAAACTAACATCATTTTCAATTATAATATCAACTATTAACTCTTTAGTATTATCAGGATTGAAATTTATTTTTTTTACATTTCCAATTTTAAACCCATTCAACGTTACTGGATTGGAAATAGAAAGACCATCAACCTTTTCATATATAATTTTGAAGGACCTATTTTTTTCAAATAAGTTAAATCCCTTTAAGTAATTATAAGAGAAAACACTCATTAATATACCAATTACAGCCAAAACCCCTACTTTAACTTCTTTTCTGAATTTCATTGTGTAAAATTAAAAATTATTGTGCAATTCATGGTTTTTTAATTATTTGGTTTTCCATCTTTAAAAGTAACGATAAAAGCTTTTTTGAATCCATTTTCAATAGCCTTATTTTTTTTCTTTGTAATATCGTCAAAATTAGTAGAATTTGAGAAAAAATACTTGTAGTTATTATTTTCTTTGAAAACAGTTATATTGTCAAGCCCCTTAAAATTATGTGGATATAATTCAACTAAATTTTTGCTGGCAGAAATTTGTACTCTATAACTTATATTGTTTTTCGTTAAAATTGATGGTGGATCAGAAAAATTTATTGATTTTTTATATTTAAATATTGCATCATAAATTGCATCAGCAATTTCTTTTTGACCTTTTTTTGAGTTCAAATATGCACCTTCTTTTGAATTAGTCATAAACCCTGCTTCTACTAAAACACTTGGCATATAAGTATTATGTAATACCCAAAAACCGGATTGTTTTACTCCTCTATTTTTTCTTTTAAGTTTTTTTGAAAAATTATCTTGAATAAAACTTGCTAAAAGTATACTTTGATCTAAATAATCCTCTTGCATCAGGGTTAATCCTATTAATGATTCAGGGGAATTTGGGTCAAATCCTTTATAATTTTTCTTAAAATCCTCTTCCAAAAATATAACTTCATTTTCTTTAAGTGCTACATCAAAATTTGCCTTATTAACATGTAAGCCATATACAAAGGTTTCAAATCCGTACACTCGGGAATCATTAAATGCATTGCAATGAATTGAAATAAAGAGATCAGCATCAGATTCATTTGCAATACTTGCTCTTTTTCTAAGGGACAAAAATCTATCGTCTTTTCTTGTATAAATTACCTTATTGTTATTATTCTCAAGTCTTTTTCCTAAAAGTAAGGCAATATTTAAAACAATATTTTTTTCTTTAATTCCATTTTTATTTGGTCTTCCAGGGTCTTTTCCACCATGACCTGCATCTAATACTATTTTAAATTTTTCTTGAGAATAACTATTAATTGAAGGTGTGAAAAAAAATAAAATTATTATGAAAAAAAAGCATGTTAAACTAAGGTTAAAAGAAAAAAGAATAGGTTTTACTTTATTCATAATTTTTATCTTCAACATGAATTTATATGTAAATTTACATTTGAATAAGTACAGTACTAATATACATTCCTTCTGTTGAAAACAAACTTTCTTAGATTATTTTTATTCTTAAGTTATACATTCGTTATAAACACTAATTATCTAATTAACGCATCAGTTT
>OCZA010000431.1_pt1 | contig 14640 bp, 14 predicted proteins | sample 1539021 | NCBI WGS metagenome assembly OCZA01 (sample SAMEA2619376, study PRJEB22493) | marine metagenome | biome: marine biome (ENVO:00000447); feature: surface water layer (ENVO:00002042); material: "saline water (ENVO:00002010), including plankton (ENVO:xxxxxxxx)" | depth 5 m | reverse complement strand
CTGAGAACGCTTCTAATATTAATGGATAGGATATGCCTAAAAAAATAATAAAAACTGCGGTAATAAAAAAAACATTATTGGCACCAATAAAAAATTCTTTTGAAAAGTCTTTTACCCTATTAACAGCAAAGATTTTTGATAAATTTTTGATAAAAAGCATGATGGGAGCAGAAATTAAAAATGCCGACATTCCGAGCAAGTACAAACCTCTTGTTGGGTCATTAGCAAATGAATGAACACTATCAATTATCCCAGATCTAACAATAAAAGCTCCGAACAAACTCAGTGTGAATGCAAGAATTGATAAAAATATTGTCCAAGCTATAAGATTCTTTGATCTAGAAGAAACATAGACTGTGTGGAGAAGCGCAGTCCCTGCTAACCAAGGCATTAGAGCAACATTTTCCACTGGATCCCAAAACCAATAACCACCCCAACCTAATTCGTAATAAGCCCACCAGCTTCCAAGAGCTATTCCAATAGTAAGAAATATCCATGCTGATAATATAAAACTCTTGATCTCTGCAATTGGAAACTGTTCAAATCTTCCGTTTAATAGAAAAGCTGTAACAAATGCAAAAGGAATAACAAAACCAATGTAACCGAAATAAAGCATTGGTGGATGAATTGCTAAAGCTGGATCTTGCAAGATAGGATTTATGTCAGCTCCATCGGGAACTCCAAAAGGTAAGATCCTTTCAAATGGGCTTGAAACAAATAATAAAAAAAGAAGGAAGCATGCTACCACTAATGAAATTATTCCAATTGTTTGAGGGTAAAAGGTTGTTGTTGAATGATCTCTAAAGATTAAAAAAAATAAGCCCCATAAAGAAATTATCAAAACCCAAAGAAATAGTGAGCCTTCATGTGCGCTCCATATTGAAGAAACTTTATAAAAAATTGGAAGATTTGAGTTTGAGTGACTTGCTATGTAAGCCATAGTGAAGTCATCGATAATTGCTAAATAGACAAAAAGTAAAAATGAAGTAATTAGTATTAATGATCCCAATATATAAATCTTAGGAACAAAAATACTTATGCTGTTTGTGTTTGAGGAATAAGATAAAAAAGCAAGAACAAAGCAGGCCATAAATACAATTGACGATGAAAAAGCTAAGAAGTGGCTTATTTCACCTATCATAATTTGTTAAGCTCAAGGTTTGGTGGCATGTAGTTCTCGTCATGTTTAGCAAAAACTTCATCTGCATAAAAAATTCCATCATTGTATTTGCCCAAAACAACAATACCTTTTCCTTCTTTAAATAGATCAGGTAACAAGCCCTCGTAAATAACTTCAACTGAATCTTCAAAATCGGTAACTTCAAATTTAGCTTTATTTTCGATAATGGAAAAGCTATCTTTTTTTACCATACCTCCAAGCTTAACTCTTCTATTTGCTGATAGAACTATACTTTGATCGCCTTTCTTAAGTTCGCTTGGTGTTAAAAAATAATCCAGATTTGAATTTAAGGCAAACAAGATTAGGCCAATTCCAAGCGAGGAAATTCCTACTATAAAAAAAACTCCAAAAAGTCTTTTTTTTCTATCCCTCTTCATTTATTTCTTTCTTTGCTTGAACTATTTTTCTTTCGAGAAAAGTATATGTTGATAGCAATATTAATATGAGTACAGCAAAAACAGCCCATACATAAATTCCATGATCTCCCATACTGAAAATATTTGATAGATTTTCTAAGCTCATTATTTAATTTCTTTCACCCAGTTTTTAAATTTTTCCCTTCGCAAAATCTCATTTTGAGAAGACATAACTACAAAACAAAATATTAACCCTATAAAACTGACAATTGAGAATAGAAGAGGATACAACATCACAGGATCTATTGAAGGCTTAGTTGATAGTGTTATAGATGCAGATTGATGGAGTGTCGACCACCAGTCAACTGATTTCTTAATGATTGGAATGTTAACAACACCAACTAAAACAAGAACTGAAAAAAATTTATCTGCCTTTTCTTTATTCTCAAAAGATGCATGCAAAGAAATTAATCCAAGATACATAATAAAAAGGATTAAAGTTGAGGTAATACGCGCATCCCACTGCCACCATGTTCCCCACGTAGGAATTCCCCAAACAGAGCCAGAAAAAAGTGCAAAGAATGTCACTAGAGCTCCTATTGGGGCAATCGATTTTGAAACATATGCAGCAAGTTTAAGTCTCCAAATTAAAAAGACAGCTGATGAAGCCGCCATTGCAACAAAAAGAATCTGGGCCATAAAAGATGCTGGGACATGCATATAAATAATTCTGTATGAATCACCCTGAATTACATCAGGAGGTGTGAAAAAAAGACCCCAAACAAGTGATGCCATATAAAATAGGAAGAAAAAAAATAATATGGGTTTCCCAAATCTATTAGCAATAAGAAAATAACTCTTTGGAGAGGCAAATTGATGAAAGAATTTTTTAATCACAGAAATAATATATGGGTTTTTTTTGCTATTCCAAATGAGTTTTAAGTATAAATGAAATAATAAATGGTATAAAACAGGTTGCCAAAATCATTACTCCTGTAAGAAGACTTAAATAACCAATGAAATTTAGTTCCAAAATAACAGCAGTTGTCATTTTTCCAAGGAGGATTAGCAAAGGAATTAAGAATGGTATTGTTATTAAAAGTCCAAGGATTGAGCCTTTTTTTAAGCTCAGGGAGTTTCCTAATGAGAAAAAGTTTATAAAGATAAGATTAGAAATTATAAGGCAAAGAAGTGTCACCAAACTCAGTTCATATGCGAATCCAAGTGAAAGAACAAAAAGGAATGCAACAAATGCGAGAGGAACTCCAATAAGAATCCAATGAACCAATATTTTATAAAAAATAATTTCAACTAACTGAGAATTTATTGCATGCTGTTCTAGGGTTCCATCCTCAAAATCATCAGAGAATATTAATTCTGTACCAAGCATTGTAACTACTAGAGTTGAAATCCAAATAAAGGATAAATAAATTTCTGGAGGATTATTGCTATTAATATCTAAAGTAAGAGGAAATGAAATAATTATCAATAAAAAAACTAAAACTGGGCCAATCCAAGCCCTACTCCTTTTAAATAGTTTAAAGCCCTCAATAAAAAGCAAATTTCTAGTCATCTATCTTGATTTCCCTGTATTCATCTTCCAGATCAATATGAGATGTAAATATAAGAGTTCTTTTTTCTTTTTTTATGGAATCCATGAAATCTATAAGGATATTTTTACTTTCTTGATCCAATCCTACAAAAGGCTCATCTAGAATTATAATTCTCTCCTTTGCATTCAAAATCCTTATTAAAGATAATTTCTTTTGTTGGCCAAAAGATAGTGTTCCAACTGAATTATCGACATGTCTCTTAAGGTTAAATTTTTCAAGGAGGCTGAGGTTGAATGAATCTATTTTTAGACCTTGAATAAGAAGGTTTTCTCTAACAGTTAAATAATTTTTTAACCCGCTTTTATGTCCGAGAAAACAAATCTTTTCTCCACTTTTCCTTGTTAAAGATCCCTTTGTCTGTTTTGTTAAGCCAACAATTATTTTTAGAAGTGTAGTCTTTCCTGATCCATTTCTTCCTGAGATTTTAACCAACTCACCAAATCCTATATCGAAAGTTATGCTTCTTAGAATATTTCTATCATTAATCTTATATGAAATGTTTTGAGCTTCTATAAAATGCATATCTAAGAGACTTGAACCTTTTTTGATCTAATTATAAGCGGAGGTAGGGGTTTTTGGGGGTCAAGTCTGGAATAAAGCCTTTTTGAGATTTCTTTAAATGAGAATTTATTTAGCTCTCCAAAGCCTCCAAGTGAAAAATAAAGTTCTCTTGACAAATATATACCTTGATCAGTGTTTGGCGTTTTAGTGACTATAGTGCTAATTTTTTTAATTTGCGAGATCATATCTGTAAATTTTTTATTTCCTCCAAACCAGCCCCATGAAAGCTGGTTTATCAAAGCAATCTTTTTTAATGTAGCTCTTGCATCTTTGCTTGGAACACAGCCAGGGAGAAGAAAAACAATAATATTTCCTTCAAAATCTGCTACCTCAGAATCTAATAAATCTCCTATTTCTCTTTCATCAGAGAAATTTAATTTTGTAACTTTTTCAAAATTTTCTTCTTTGAATAACTTAAGTTGGCCTAATCTTTTTTTTGAGCCGATATATATATAGTTTATTAACTTATTCAAGTTTTAACTATTATCGAGCGCGCTTCCAAGATCCTCAAGAATATCATCTATATGCTCTAACCCTATAGAGAGTCTTATATAGCCGGGACTGATCCCTCCACTCAAAAGCTCTTCTTCATTAAGTTGGCTATGAGTTGTACTTGCAGGATGTATTGCAAGACTTTTTGAATCTCCAATGTTGGCAACATGGTAAAACATTTCTAGTGACTCAATAAATTTCTTGCCGGATTCTAGACCACCTTTAATTTCAAAACCCATTAAGCCTCCACAGCCACCATTAAGATAATTATCAGCTCTTTCTTTTTTAAAGCCGTCTGCTACTGAGGGATGGCTTACCCTTTCAACTTTTGGATGGTTTTGTAAAAATTCTGCAACCCTAGCTCCATTCTTTGAGTGCTCTTTCATCCTTAATGCTAACGTTTCAAGTCCTTGAATAAACATAAATGCATTAAAAGGGCTCATTGCTGCCCCAAGATCTCTTAAAAGAGTAGTTCTCGCTTTCAAAATGTATGCAATTGGTCCAAGCGGCTTAACTGCTTCTGTCCAAATAGCATCGGAATAAGAGGGATCGGGAGTATTTAGAGAGGGCTGTCTCTCTGGAACAGCTTCCCAATCAAAATTTCCACTATCTACGATTATTCCTCCAATTGATGTTCCATGACCACCAATGTATTTTGTTGTGGAGTGAACTATTACTGCCGCACCATGATCAAAAGGTCTACAAATAACTGGGCCTGCTGTATTGTCAATAATTAATGGAATGCCTAAAGGTTTTCCTAAAGCTGCAACTTCTCCAATTGGAAAAACTTCAAAACTTGGATTTGGTAAAGTTTCACCATAAAAGGCTCTAGTTTTATCATCTACAGCATCTAAAAAGTTTTGTGGATCATCTGGATCAACAAACCTTACTTCAATACCCATGTTAGCAAAAGTATTTTTAAACTGATTATAGGTTCCTCCATAGAGGTGTGTTGACGAGATAAAGTTGTCTCCGCTTTTGCATAGATTCTGAATAGCATAAGCAGATGCCGCTAAACCTGATGCAACACCCAAGGCGCCAACTCCTCCTTCAATAGCTGATACTCTATCCTCAAGAACTGCAACTGTTGGATTCATTATCCTTGTATAGATATTTCCAAGCTCAGATAGTGCAAATAAGTTAGCAGCATGATCACAATCATCAAATTGATAGCTTGTAGTTTGGTGAATCGGTACTGCTACTGAATTAGTGTTCTCATCTTTACGCCAGCCTGCATGCAGTCCTATGGTTTCTGGGTTTTTGTAGATTTTGCTCATATGAATTCTTTTTAAAATTTGGTGAACGATATTATAAAGCTTTATTTTGATGAATTAAAAAGAAAAAAATCTAAAAAATCAATGATATTTTTTTTTGATCGAGTATCATTATGTTTTAGAGAATTATTATGGCAAGAAAATACGTAAATTTTAGAGTTGGGGGTTCCCCATATAAAGAAACAGACGCTTATACTGTTTGGACAAATGATCTTCTTGGTAAAGTGATAGCAAGTAAAACTATTATTCAGCCAGGTCAGTCAACTGAGGGTCACAAGCTCATAGATTCTGATGTAGTCTACGTAGTTGTGAATGGTCGCGGAAGAATGGAAGTTGTTGAATATATGAATTCTGAGGAAGGTCATGGAGGCGATCCATCTTATGGTGTCGAGCATCAAGACTCATATGATTTAGTTGCTGGAGATGTAATTCTTGTTCAGTCAGGGGATTACGTAAAAGTATCAAACAAATCAGAGCATGATCAGCTGGCTTATTTAAGAATCTTCGATCGTGAAGGTTGGCGTGATAAAAAATAAAAGAAATCTTCTTTTTCTCAGCATTGTTTTTCTCTTTAGTGTTGATTCAGATGCTGATAAGAATCTTGAATCACTTATGTCAGTTCTTTACTCACAAACATCTGGTGAGATAAAAGCTACCTTTGTTCAGACTTACAACACTGCAACTGAACTTCTAGATAAAGCTATTAGTGATGAAGATTGGGATGCAGTGCTTGAATCTGAAGGTAAGATAAATAGAACTCCCGCAATAATCCTAGATGTTGATGAAACTGTTTTAGACAATACGCCCTTCAATGCAAGATCTATCATGAGTAATACCAACTATCCTGAGGGGTGGGATGTATGGATATATGAAGAAAAAGCAACTTTGATTCCTGGGGTTAGAGACTTCCTGGTGAGAGCTCAAAACAAAGGTGTAAGAATTTTTTATGTGACTAATCGAAGAACTGTTTATGAGGAAGCTACAAAAAATAATATAAAGAAACTAGGACTACCATTTGATGATGATATTGATGTCCTGCTAACACGGGGCGAAAATGGATGGGGCTCCAGTAAAGCTTCAAGAAGATCATATGTTTCTGATGATCATAGAGTGATAATGATGTTTGGAGATAATCTTAATGATTTCTTTGATCTTCCAGATAAAGCTGATTATGGCACTAGAAAAGATTCTGTTCTTAAATATGAAAATATGTGGGGTAACAAATGGTTTATGCTAGCCAATCCGGTCTACGGTCATTGGGAACAATCTATATATGGATTTGAGCTTCTTGATGAAGAGGCAAAAACAAAAGCAAAATTAGAGAATATTAGAGTTAATTAATTTTTATTTCTGCTACAACAGGCAGATGATCTGAAATACCCCTCCCAGTTAGGATCCCAAAATCTCTTGGTTTTCCATCTTTGGAATCAACATTTATTTCATTTTTGAGTATATATGAGGTTTCTAAACTCATCTTTTGATTTTTTGGAAAAACAATTGCATCTAAAAAACTCCAGGTACCATCCTGGCTATAAAAGAAAGTACCCCTACAATTTTTACATCCATCAAGATGAGAGACATACCAATCATTATTAAGTTGGGAGTAAATACCAAGGTCTTTCTCCTCTTGAGAAGTGATATTAAAATCTCCTAAAGCAATCCACTTATCATTATGAGAATTAACAATTGCATAAAGATTATTTAGCGCATCAATTCTTGAATTAGCAGAATTATAAGGAGCAGGGAAATGGACAACATAAACTCTTATGATTTCTTTATCCAGACCAAGTTTCACCTCAAAAATTGGTCTCGAGCTTGTTACCTCAACAGAATCCGAGAATCTAATCTTAAAATTTCTTGCACCATAAATTGGATACTTTGAAATAATAGCATTATCAATTCCTCTATAGTCTTCGCCCTCGATTAAAGCAAAATCTGTATATCCAAGAGCTTCTATATTATTAAATAGCATTCGAAGAACATTTAAGTTTTCAATTTCTTGTATTGCAATTATGTCTGGTTGAGATTCACCCATAGAAATCAAAAGATCTGAAATGTTTGAAATCTTTTTTTGTACTACTTCTTCACTCCAATCTAAGAATAAACATTCATTTCTCCACTTAGAATTCTTAACTTGTAAGCATCCCATAATATGATCATCATTATTTTTGAGTTCAATAGGTAAATAAGCTTTATCATCTTTACCAACGTCATCTTGAGCATCAAATAAATTATTTAAGTTGTAGGACATTATGGAAATCTGCTCAGCTGAAATAGAATATGAAAAAGATAAAATTAGAAATAAAAAAATTCTAATACTCATTCTAAATAATTCCTGGAATGACTGCTTTTCTATCTTGGGGATAGTTCTCAATATTTTCATTACACCACTTATGATTTGAAATTCCTCTTGGAATGAGATTTGCAGATGTCCAAATAAAGAACGCCAATCCAGAAGGACTTAAACTAGATATTGTCCACCCTAGCCACTCTAGCATCTCTCCAAAATAGTTAGGAGCTGATATCTTTTCATATAGGAATCCCCTTGGAATATGATAACCAGGGCCTTTTGCTTTTCTTAAATTAATAAGCATGTAGTCAGATCTAACATTTATATAGAATCCACTAACAAAGATTAGTATACCTAGAATAAATGGAAAACTTGTAAGCCAACTGTTTTCATAATTTGCTATAAAAAGAATCCAAGTGCACTGAAAAAGAACATTAAAGATATTAAAAACAAACGCTAGGAAAGCCACAAAAACAGGCATCTTTTTACCATCCATTTCTGCAATAAAAGGCCAGATCAAGGTCCTATGGAAATAATGAAAAATGTAAATTAATACAAAAATTAAGGATACTGAGCTTAGGTTTTCCCTAAAAAATATACACAAACCACCTATAAGGAATACTGAAGGTGACTCCATGACTATCCAGCCCCATCTTGCATCCATTGAAGGACCCCAGTTAGTGCTAGCATGACGGCCATACGGAGCAGTAACAAAAAAAAGATAGAAAAAAGTAATTATTGCTATGGCAATCCAAATACTTAAAAGCAGATAAAAGTTACTAGTAAATAAATCAAATACCATTACAACTCCTCTGGTACTGGATCATATCCACACTCTCCACCTGGTCTGCACTTTATGATTCTTTTAAAACCTAAAATGATTCCATTAAAAGCACCAAATCTCTGTATGGCCTCTTTAGTGTAGGTTGAACATGTTGGTTGGAACCTACAATTGCTTCCAAGCATTGGCGAAAAAAACTTTTGATAAATTGTAATTAATGCAATAAAAAATTTGCCAATCATTTTATTTATTTGGAGCAAGTGATTCCTGCAATATCGAAGAAGTAAAATCTTCAAGAGATACTACAGAAGTATCATCGCTACCAAGCCTTCTAATAGATACAGTTCTGTCTGAAACCTCTTTTTTCCCGACAGCAATAATTATTGGAACTTTTGAAACGCTATGCTCTCTAACTTTATAGCTGATTTTTTCATTTCTTAAATCAGAATTACAACGAATATTTTTACTTCTCAATAATTCTGATATTTCTTTTACATAATGATCAGCTTCATCTGTAATTGAACAAATAGTCACTTGAGTAGGTGCAAGCCATAAAGGAAGATTCCCACTGTAGTTCTCAATTAAAATACCTATGAATCTTTCAAAAGACCCAAGAATAGCTCTATGGAACATGACTGGGTTATATTTATTCCCATCTTCTGCGACGTATTGAGCATCTAGACGATCAGCAAGATTGAAGTCTAATTGAAGGGTACCACACTGCCATTTTCTTCCAATGGCATCTGTAAGAACAAAATCTAATTTCGGGCCATAAAATGCACCATCTCCCTCATCTATCCTGAACTCCAATCCAAGTTTTTCGATTGCATTTTTTAGGGACAATTCAGCTTTGTCCCAAATCTCATCAGATCCAACCCTTTGTTCTGGGCGTGTTGATAACTTAATTTCGAATTCATTAAACCCAAGGTCAGCATAGACCTTAGATAATAAATCTATAAAGGTCGCAGTTTCTGATTCAATTTGATCTTCTGTAAGAAAAATATGTCCATCATCTTGTGTAAAACCTCTTACTCTCATTAAGCCATGCATAGTTCCTGATGCTTCATATCGATGACATGTTCCAAATTCACATAGTCTAAATGGAAGTTCTTTATATGATCTTATGCCTTGGTTATAAACCTGAACATGTCCAGGACAATTCATAGGTTTCAAAGCATTAACCCTTTTCTCATTCGCATGCTCTTCATCAATCTCAGTAATAAACATGTTTTCTCTATATTTATCCCAATGTCCTGATTTTTCCCAAAGCTTCCTATCTATCACTGATGGAGTATTAATTTCTTTATAATCAGCTTTCTTTTGCATATCTGACATATAAGATTTTAAAGCTGAATAAATAGTCCAACCTTTTGGATGCCAAAAGACCATGCCTGGGGCTTCATCTTGGAAATGGAAAAGATCCATATCTTTTCCAATCTTTCTGTGATCTCTTTTTTCAGCTTCCTCAATAGATTTTAGGTGTTCTTGAAGCTCTTTTTCATTTCTCCATGCTGTGCCATAAATTCTTGTAAGCATTTCATTTGAAGAATCTCCTTTCCAATATGCTCCAGATACTTTAGTAAGTTTAAATGCTCCAATAAAAGAGAGGTTTGGTAAATGAGGTCCTCTACATAAATCAATAAAATCTTCATCATCATTTGTATAAATCTGAAAATTATCAGTCTGTTCTGCTTCATCTATAATTTCTATCTTTAAATTCTCTCCTTTGTCTTTAAACATTTTTTTTGCATCTTTTTCTGAGTGAAGTGATTTAACAATATTAGACTTATTTTCTAATATTCTTTTCATTTCATTTTCTATTTTTGGAAGATCTTCAACCGATATAGGTGTTTCAGTAGAAACATCATAGTAGAACCCATTTTCGATAGTAGGCCCTATAGCCAACCTGGAATCTGAATATAAGTTCTTTATAGCCTTTGCAAGAACTTGGGCTGTTAATGTATGTCTCATTATCTCTAAACCCTCGTCAGATTGGATAGTAATGATAGAGACTGAGGAGTTTTCAGGAAGTTCGTCTAGGAGATCTCTCTGCTCACCATTGACGTTAACTGCAACAGCACTCTTAGCAAGTCCTGCGCCAATTGATTTAGCAAGATCTAAGCCATTTGAACCTTTATCAAGCTGCTTTGCTGATCCATCCGGTAAATTAATTTCCATAAAAATATCTAATTTTTTACACTATTTTAATAGTATTATTCAATTAATCCATCAATATCGTATTTTGATAAAAAATTCCAAACAGTCGCTGATGCTTGAAGATCATGATTATTTAGATTTGGCCAGTTGTGACCCATATTAGTCATCAAATAGAGTTCCACATTGGTTAGGTTATCGCAGCCTGAATATACATCATGAATTCCTCCGCCATTACTTCCAGAGATTTCAGATGTATCGGGTTCTATAGTGCAATTATTTTCATTGACCCAATAATCCATAACCTCTTCAATAGGCTTACTAAATCCATTTCCAGCATAATTAACAACGGAATCTTGCAAACCATGAATTTGTGCAACTGAAGTTGGATGAGATGGGTTACATTCATCTGTAGTTTCGTTGGTCATAGATCCAGTAACCGATACGACTGCTGCAATCCTTGGACTCAAATCACACGCAAGCTTATAGCTCATATACCCTCCATTAGACATTCCGGTTGAGTATATTCTCTTTGAATCTATTGAATATTCATCATTCAAAAAATTTATAACTGAATTAATGAACCCGACATCATCTGTTGTGCTGCTCGTTGTCCATCCGCCAACATTCCAATGCGTCTGTCCAGTGGCCGGCAAAAGAGTTCCTTGAGGATATATGACTATTAGCCCTGCATCGTCAGCAATAGATTGAAATCCACTATAGTTCATGATCCACAGCCCTCTGCTTGTATAGCCATGCAAAACAAAGAGCACCGGTGCATTGTTCTGGTATCCACTCCCCTCATATATAAAAAACTGTCGAGCAATATTGTCATGCACAATTGTGCAATTTAGAGTTGAACCATTTCCGTTATTTGATTGATAATTTGAGCAAGGTTCTCCAGAGCTATTATCCTGACCAGGGTCAATTGTAATATCGGAAGTAGATGAACCCCCTCCACATGTTGAGATAACTAGAAGGATTCCTAGTAAACTAATTAGCCTCATAAGTATCTAGTTTATCAGTCCACTAGTATCATACAAAGATAAGAATTCCCAAATGAATGTAGCTCCATCTATGTCTGCACCCCCGCCTTTATCTGAATCCGATGCTGGCCAAATGTGGTCAAAATTTTCTAAATATGTGAAATTTATACTTACTCCATCTTGGCAGCTTGTTGAAATCTCTGAGTACCAAGAATATCCATCTCCATTTGAATCTTCTCCGTCAACGACGATATTTTCAGAACATGAGTTAAATGAACTCCAATAATTACTTACAAGCTGAAGAGGAGTTACATAATCGCCACCCTGAACTGGAATCGATGTATCATTCAATCCATGCATATGAATCACTGGCATAGGTCTTTGGGGGTCGCAAGATTCATAATCTTCTGGAGATAGAGATCCTGAAACTGGAGCAACTGCGGCAACTTTGTTACTTAAAAAGCATGCTGTTGTGTAGGCCATAAAGGCTCCATTAGAGAAACCTGAGACGTATACACGACTAGGATCAATAGCTAATTCTTCAATCGAATAATCAATCAATCTCTCAATAAAAGAGAGATCACAGACTTCTATGTTTGAACAATCTCCACCTGAATACCAGCCAGTACTGCCTTTTCCTGCAGCAACCGTCCCTTGAGGAAATATGAGGACAAAGTTATTTTCGTCATTTATTTGCGTAAATCCAGTATATTGCATATTTGCATCTGCATAATCATCTCCACCATGAAGACTAATTAGAAGTGGATAACTCTGATCTAAAGAGTGGCTTTCAGGAAAGACTGCATAAAACTCTCTTTCCAGATTATCCCAATCTATTGTGCAATATGAAGTAGATTCTGATTGATCGCTACATACGGCAGATGAATTATTACTACCATCGTCACTTTCATCATTTGTAATGTTCACGATGAAATCATAGTTGCTTGAATATAAGCTGCCATCGAATGCTCGAATTACTACTTCATATGAGTTATCAAAATTTGCATCAGATGGATTTTCATAGTCAGGCGAAGATAAAAATAATACTTGTCCTGAATTATTGATGGTAAAGGAGCTCTGATCTGAACCTCCAGTAATTTGAAAAGTAATACTATCGCCATCGGGATCAGAGGCTTGCAAAACAAATGCTAAATTTTGATTTTCTAAAACACTAAATGTAAATGTGCTATTAGTAATAGTAGGTGGATTATTTTGAGGAACAGCTTCACTCCCGCCACCTCCACCTCCTCCGCAACTGGAGATAAAGACTAAAAATAAAAAAAGATAAATATTTTTCATGCTATTTTATGGGTAGATAAATAACTGTATTAGTTGAAAGTATCATAATGAAAACAAGGCAGGTTACAAGTGGACCTAAATAAACTCTACCGGTCATTCTAAAAAATATTCTATTAAAGTAAGGCAAAATGAACATCATTGGGACAATCCCAAAAAGCAAATTCACGCTTAACCAGTTAGTTGTCCAAAAAACTGTGCCTGTATTGAAATAGACTGAGTACTGAATAATTATTATGAGCATTAAACCTAATGAATTTGCGAATCCAGCTATTAGCATAGATAACCATTCGGGTTGGTCTTTAAACCTCATAGCACCGTTTACCCTTAGTGAGTTTGAAAAAAAGAATATAAGAAAAAGCGGAAGATACATTAATAATACAGCAAGCATTTCTGGCTGAAATATTCTTACTCCCATAAACCAAAATCGATAATCAACATGAAAAAGGGCATAGTTAATAAAAAGGAAAGTGTAAAAAGTTGAAAATACAACTAAAGCCAGGGCACAGGTTTTGAAGAAATCTATTTTATTAATATCAAGTCCCCAAGATTTTGTATCTACTCCGTTTCTCTTGCCAAAAAGCTTATAAGATAGAGAGAAAATGATTATTCCAACCAATCCATTAAATGCTGCCCATAACATTACTGAGTTATTCATTCTTTGGGGGAAAAACCAAGTCAATTTTCTATTGGCTGCATCCTCAAATAAAATTTTTGCAACCTCAACCATTGGTATAAAAGTTATGCAAGCAATTAGAGCGCTTATAAAAAAGATTGACCAAAATATTATTTTTCCTTTGCCATTTGGTACATTTAAAGGAGCTGGAATCTCTTTTTTAATAGACGAAAAAAATCTTAAGTCCAAAAATAATCTTGCGATAGGAATGAGCATAATTAATGCTAAAACCATGTTTATAAGAGTAAATATTTCTTTCCAGTGCCAAATTTGATTGTTTGAATTAATTGGATTTGGTGCACCAAATACTCTCTCAAAATAATCCAGTTGATTTGAGGTTGCTTCAAAGTTGTAAGGTTGGAACGGATGTAAAACTGGTTCATTAAAAATTACTCTCAAAGAATTTTTTTCTTTTGAGCCATAATATTTTCCTAACTCAACTTCCTTTATTTGTTCTTCTTTTGGAAGAACACTGTTGATGGTTCTTAGAGATTCAGGAGCAATTATCATATTGGCAGAGTCCCATGCAGTGAGTTCATTTCTAAAAGCTCCTTCATCATATAAAGCATAGCTAACACCCATATTTGATTTTGAGTCTCTTAAAATATTATTTCTTAAAGTGAGCACATAACCGGAAACGTAAACAGAATCTAATTTGCTCTTTGTATTATTTTGAATAGCTTGTTTACCAAAAAAATCAGCGCCTCGTATTGCCGCATTTCCTCCCATTGAATGACCAGTTGCTCCAATCTTATCAATATCTACAAAATTAAAAGCACCATCGTGCACATCCTCGACTAAGGCAAACATTCCATAGCCTTGAGTAGTTGCGGCTCTGGTGCTTAGAGATGAGGAAGATAAACCTTGAGCATAAGGATCTATTAGGGCAACAACATACCCTCTTCTAGAAAGCTCAATGGCTATATTTGATAATGCCTCTTTTGATCTCTGGAAACCAGGAATAATAGCTATAAATGGTGC
>OCZA010000429.1_pt1 | contig 14644 bp, 15 predicted proteins | sample 1539021 | NCBI WGS metagenome assembly OCZA01 (sample SAMEA2619376, study PRJEB22493) | marine metagenome | biome: marine biome (ENVO:00000447); feature: surface water layer (ENVO:00002042); material: "saline water (ENVO:00002010), including plankton (ENVO:xxxxxxxx)" | depth 5 m | reverse complement strand
CTTCAATGGTCTCTTTAGTTAATCTATCTTTTGAAAGCTCTAGATTAACCTTAACCGTGTTTCCTATTTTTACTTTATCTAGGATCGTCATTTATGAGTTATTATACCTATATTATTTTTATAATTGTGATAATTAAATATAAATTCTAGTTATTATTTATTAGAGTTTTTGAATACGGCTTCTAATATTTTTTTAATTATTATCGCTAATATTCTTAGGAAAACAAAACTTATTCCTAGCCATCCCAATAATACTGAAATTGATAATAAGCTTGAACTAAGATCTTTTTGTAAAAATTCCTGCATAGAGAATGAAATTTTATTCATCAACTTTAATTTATATATTTAGTTTATTCGTTAATTAGATATAAATGCTTATAAATTATTTTTATTTAACTGAGATTAAATCCAAGATTTGATGATTTAATTTCATAGGCTAATATATATTTAATCAAAAATTATTAATTTGGATCTCTCTTTAAATTCATATTTAGGAATTTTTTTAATCCTAGTTGGCTTAATAGTTCGTATTGATTTTAAATTTATTATTCAAAAGGATTTATAATAGTATCCTCTTTTAATTTAAAATTTTTTTAACTTTTTAAAATTTCCGGCCATTTCAAAAATATATTTAAAAAAAATTCTTTAGTAATATTTTGATTTTAAAATTTAATTAGCTTTTATATTTTATATGATTAATAATAATCAAAACTATAGATTATTTTCATGAATAATGATCTGGAAATCTTTAATTATTTTATTGATGATCTACTTTCTTCGGAGGTTAATTTATTGAATAATGAGCTTGATCTTCTTTTGATGCAGTATCTTTTTAATTCGATAGATCTAGACTCATTAAAGAATATGGATAGTGAAGAAGAAATTAGTGTTGCATAATAGTTCTTAATTATGAAATATTTTTATGAAAAATTTTGGGTTCCTTTCTTTGGTGGAATTTTATCAAAGTTTGTTTTCTTAATTGAAGGTAAACAAACAAAAAACAAGGAGAAAAAAACTAAACTTTAACTGAAAACTTTGAATCGTTGTTATACGTATTTGATAGTTTATATATTGAAAGCAACAAAACATATTTCTTTAATTCAATAATTTATGCATGGTTAAAGTATCTAAACAAATAGTATTTTAACTATTTAAAATTTTATGAATAACAAGCCTTTTTTAAAACCATATACTGTTCATTATAGAGATTTTCAAAATCTTAGATTAGAAAATTGTTTTTATGCATTAGATGCTTATGAAGCAAGAACATTAGCTATGGAGTTTAATAAATATATAAATGCACATCCTAATAGTATTGATTTAATAAGATGCGAAAAGTGATATTTAAATAGATATTTGAAAGTTTAAATTCTATACACTTAAAAATTTATCAATAACTGTTTGGCTTAATTCACTTGTAGGGCCACTTGCAACAATTCCTCCCCTTTGCATTGCATAATATCTACTTGCCTGCCTAACAAAGTGTAAGTGTTGTTCAACTAATAAAACTCCGATACCAGTTTCTTTAATTATGAGATTTATAGCGTTTTCAATATCTATTACTATATTTGGTTGAATTCCTTCAGTAGGTTCGTCTAATAACAATAATTTTGGTTTACCTAATAGTGCTCTAGCAATTGCAAGTTGTTGTTGTTGCCCTCCACTTAGATCACCTCCTTTTCTTGAAAGAAAGTCTTTTAAAATAGGAAACAAATCATAGATACTTGAATCAATATTTTTATTTTTAGATAACCCTCCAGGAAGCGATTCCATTCCCAACATTAAGTTTTCTTCAACAGTCAGATAAGGTATTATTTCTCTTCCTTGAGGAACATATGCCATTCCTTTTCTAGCTCTTTGGTGTGGGGCTTTTCTATTTATATTCTCTCCAATAAAGTTTATTTCTCCTTTCTTTGCCTTTAATAACCCTATTAATGATTTTAATAAAGTAGTTTTCCCTACTCCATTTCTACCTATTAAACAGATCATTTCTCCAGATTTAAGGTTTAAATCTACATCTCTGAGGATATGGCTTTCTCCATAATAAGTATTTAATGATTTTACTTCTAGTAGATTTTTCATATTTATTCCTCCGGTCTTCCTAAATAAACATCAATTACCTTTTTGTCATTTTGAATAGTATCCATTGTACCTTCACATAATACTGTTCCTTGATTTAATACTGAAACATTACTATCAAGTCTTCTTATGAATTCCATGTCGTGATCTATAACAACCACAGTATTTTCTCCAGATAATGATTTTAATAAATCTGCTGTCAAATCAGTTTCCTCATCTGTAAGACCTGCAACAGGTTCATCAACGAGCATTAAATCAGGTTTTTGGCCTAGTAACATTGCTATTTCTAACCATTGTTTTTGACCATGTGATAAAGCACCAGCTTTTGAATTGATTTTTTTAGATAAGTTTATAACTTTCATTAAATGTTCTATTTCATCTAATTGATCATTTTTGATCTTTTTATTAATTAGATTTAAAGGACTTTTAGGAGTACTTACTGATATCTCAAGATTTTCTTTAACAGTTAGATTTTCAAATACTCTTGGGCTTTGAAATTTTCTTCCTACACCTAAACGTGCAATTTTATGTTCTTTTCTTCCTATTAATGATTTTCCTTTAAAAAAAACATCACCTTTAGTAGGTTTTACTTTACCTGTTATTACATCTAGAAATGTTGTTTTCCCCGCCCCATTTGGACCAATTACAGCTCTTAATTCTCCTTTTTTTAAACTAAGGTTTAGATCATTTAATGCTAGAAATCCTTCAAAACTAACACTTATATTTTCTAAGCTTAATAGAGAATTAGTATTCTTATTCATTTTTTAATCCCTCCGTTTCATTTTTAATTTCTAGACTTGGGTATGTTTCGATTTTCCTTTTCAGACCAAGTCTTTGAAGCAGATTCCTTGGTCCCTCTCCTTGTACCCATCCTAAAACACCTTCTGGTAATGCTGTAACTACTAGAATAAATAATCCACCCTGAATAAACATCCAGCTTGCCGGTAAAGCTTCACTTACTAAACTTTTTGCATAATTTATTAAGACTGCTCCAAGTATTGCTCCCAATAAAGTCCCTCTTCCTCCCACTGCAACCCAAATAACCATTTCTATTGAAAATGGTACTGTCATAAATTGAGGGGATACTATTCCTGATTGAACAGTGTACAAAGCACCAGATATTCCTGCTAAACCACCTGCTATAGAAAATATTATTGTTTTAAATAAGACAGGATTGTAACCTGTGAATCTGACTCTTGGTTCGTCATCTCTGATCCCTATAAGAATATTCCCAAATCTTCCTTTTACTACCCATTTTGAAAAAAACCATGCCGCAATAACTAATAAGGCTGTAAACCAAAAAAACATTCTTTGGATTGATTCTGAACCAACCATTTGTCCAAAAAGTTGAGTTACATCAGTTTTTAACCCGTTAGTACCATTAATAAGTTTTTGTTGTCCATTAAAGAAATTAAAGAATACTAAAAGAGCAGCTTGGGTAAGTATTGAAAAATACACACCTTTTATTCTGTTTCTAAAAACAAGAAATCCAAGTATTCCTGCAACTAATGCAGGTATAACCCAAATTGCAAATAAACTAAAGATTGGAGATCTAAATGGTTCCCAGAAAAAAGGTAAATTATCTACGCCATAAAGTCCAAAGAATTCTGGAATATTATTTGGAAATTCAGAAGAGCTTGTTATCTGTAGATACATTGCTGCACAGTAACCCCCAAGAGCAAAAAATATACCTTGTCCAAGACTCAATAAACCAGTAAATCCCCAAATTAGATCTACACCCAAAGCAACAATAGCTAATGATAAATATCTACCAAGAAGATTCAATCTGAAAACAGGAAGAATTGATGGAGCTGCGATAATAAAAGCAATAATGAGCACCCAAATAACAAAAGTTGTTTTTTTGCTTAGTTTTAAATTTTTAAATTCCATTAACTCTCAACCATCCTTCCTTTCTGGGGGAATAAACCAGTAGGTTTGAATTGCAGGAATATTACTATTAACGCAAAAATCATAACTCTAGCCATACTGGTAGTTGCAAAGAAATTTATTGTATTTGATAGTGGTAGAGGCATATCAGGCCATATTGATAAAAGGCGACCAGCTCCAATTAAATCAGTCATTATTCCTATTCCAAAAGAGGCAAAAATTGTACCCAATAGGTTCCCTACACCTCCTAAAACTACAACCATAAAACATCCAACTATATAATTTCCTCCAACATTAGGTCCAACCGATCCCAAAAGAGATACAGCAACTCCTGCTACACCTGCCAATCCAGAACCAATTCCAAAAGTAAGAACATCAACTTTTTCTGTTGAAATTCCAAGACAGTCACTCATTTCTCTATTTTGAGTTACTGCTCTTATCCTCATACCCCAAGCACTTTGATTCAAAAATAAAGTTATTGCAATCACAGATATTAAAGTAATTATTATTATCATTAATCTTGTTTTTGGGAAAGCTGTTCCAAGAATTTCAACCTGACCCCTCATCCATGCTGGAGCAGTGACATCAACATTTCTTGCACTAGCTCGACTTAATTTGCTAACTGAAGATGAAATTAAATTACCGGAGAGAACTCCTGCTAAAGCTGCAAATATCCATGAACTAAATTTTACATATTTAAAGTTTATAGACTCTTTTACTTTTGATGAAAATACTGATGGTAGAAATAAACCTATTATGAGACTTATTACTAGTCCTGTCCCATAAGCTAAAGGAACACTGCGGACAAACTGTTGAAGTATAAGGCTTACTCCCCATGTTGCAAGTAAAGTCTCTAATGGACTTCCGTATAACTTTCTAATTACAGTTTTTTCTAAAAGTATTCCTACTACTCCACTGACAATAAATGCAAAAAAGATAGAAACTATAACGTAAGCGTTGTAATAGGGTTTTAATAGTGGGAGTTTGAAAATTAATTGAGTTACATATGTTGTGTAAGCACCTAGCATCATTAGTTCACCATGTGCAAGATTGATTACACCCATCAAACCAAATACAATAGCTAAGCCCAAAGCTGCTACTAGTAAAACTGATCCGATCGCTACACCGTTGAATAAACTATCAAGAAGCAATTCCAATTTTAATAAGAAGAAAATTTAAGTGGATATAAGAAGAGGAGGCATTAAGCCTCCTCTTCTCTTTAGAAGTAAGCTTTGAAATTAAAGCTTATATCTTTCTCCTTTAGATGGGTCTGTCCAGTCACATGCATAACCTTTTGAACTAGGTTCAAATTGGTTCCATGCTTGTGGGAATACAACTCCATCAGTTTCTTCAAGAATCTCAAATCCACCTTCTGGCTTGATTAAACCAATTCTTACTGTTTGAGCAAGGTGATGGTTAGGCATAACCTCAACTGGTCCTTGAGGAGCATCGAATGTTTGACCTACTAGAGCTTCTCTAACAGCACTGTTCTCAAATGTGCCTGCATCTTCAACTGCTTGTTTCCATAAATAAACCATGTTGTAAGCAGACTCTTGTGGATCAGCAACTACTCTGTCACTTCCATATAGAGCTTTGAAATCAGCTGCAAATTTCTTGGATTCAGGTGTGTCGATAGACATCATGTAGTTCCAAGCACCATAATGGCCTTCTAAAAATTCAGGTCCAATAGTACTGATTTCTTCCTCTGCAATAGAATAGTTCATTACATAATATCCATTACTTGGAGTAATCCCAGCATCCTGAATCTGTTTAAAGAAAGCAACGTTTTGGTCACCATTAAGTGTGTTGATAATTACTCCACCACCAGATGGTGCTAATGCTTTTTTGATCTTGGAAATAATAGGAGCAACTTCAGTATTTCCTAGAGGTAAATAATCTTCACCTACAACCTTTCCACCAAGTGATTTAAGTTGTTCTTTGGTAATTGTATTTGATGTCCTTGGGAAAACATAGTCTGAACCAACTAAGAAAAATGGCTTTCCAGCTGCAGGAGATCTCTTATACATAAAATCAGTTGCTGGTTCTGATTGTTGGTTTGGTGAAGCACCTGTGTAGAAAATGTTGTTTGAACATTCCTGAGCTTCATACTGAATTGGGTAGTAAAGGAATGCATCTTTTGATTCATACACAGGAAGCATTGCCTTTCTACTAGCAGATGTCCATCCACCAAATACAACTGGAACCCCATCCTGGTCGATTAATTTTTTAGACTTCTCAGCAAATGTTGGCCAGTCGGAAGCACCATCTTCAACGATGTAATCGATTTTGTAGCTTTTTCCACCAACGGTTACTCCGCCGGCAGCGTTTATTTCTGCAATTGCCATTTTTTCGGTATCAACAAGAGTTGATTCAGATATGGCCATTGTTCCTGAAAGGGAATGTAAGATACCAACAGTTACTGTGTCATCGAAACTTCCGGAAGTGTCTGAACCTCCTCCGCAGGAAGTAACTGAAACGGCAAGAGAGGCAGTAGCTAAACCTGCCAAAATACGCCTTGAAATTCTCATGAATTCGTTTAAATTAGGTAATTGACCCACATTGGGGGGATAAAGTAAAAGTTATAAACGAGTGGGATTTAGTTTTGTAGCGTAAGTAACATTTTGTTGAATCCAATATAAAACTTCCGATTATTTTTTTGACTTTAAATGTTTGGTATTTGACCGACTAAATACTTAATAACGTCATCAACTCCACTGCCGGAACTAAGATTTGTAAAAAACCATGGTTTACCATCTCTCATCAAATCTGTATCGTTTTGCATAATATTTAAATTTGCACCAACCATATCAGCTAAATCAATTTTGTTGATTAATAACAAATCAGATCTTGTAATCCCAGGACCTCCTTTTCTCGGAATTTTATCCCCAGCCGATACATCAATCACGTAAATAGATAAATCTACAAGTTCTGGACTAAAACTTGCCGCAAGGTTATCTCCTCCACTTTCAACAAAAATAAAATCCAATGGATCATATTTGTTTTCAAGATCCATTACTGCATTTTTATTAAGTGAACAATCTTCTCTGATTGCAGTATGAGGACAACCACCAGTTTCTACTCCAACAATTCTTCCTTCCTCTAAAATCTTTTTCTTTATGAGAAAATTAGCATCCTCTTTTGTATAAATGTCATTAGTAACAACAGCTATTTTATATTTCTTTTTAAGACCTATGCATAAAGTTTCAACTAATGCTGTTTTTCCAGAGCCTACTGGGCCCGCAACTCCTACTCTTAATTTGCTGCTCATAAATTAATTTCTAAAAAGTTTTGTATATAGATCATTATGGTTTTGTTGAGCCATAGATAAGCTTATATTCCCAACATAAAGATCATTGATATTACTGTCTACAATTTCTTGGGAAACTTCTGAGATTAAATCCAACAACTCAAGTTGAATAGTTTGTGCTTTTATTGAACCCATGGGTATAAGTCTTATTGCAGCACTTAGTTGATTTGCAGTCCATGCATATATAAAATTTTCTATCATTTCTAATTTATTTATTTGAAAAGAGAAGCAAGCCCAACTCCATGCTAAAGACCAAGAGATATTTTTATTTTTTTCATATAAATATTCAAATCCAAATTCTTTAGTCAATTCAAAAAGTGATTTAGCCATTTGAGTCTGTTGATCTCTTATCTCAACAGTATCTCTAAAAGATAATAGCCATTTATCTAAACTCAATAATCTTCTTTTGTTATTTTTAACATTACTAGCAACTTTTAATTCTGCAAAAATATCAAAAAATTCTATTAAACATTTTGCTTCAATTCTAATTTGCCCAATTTTTAATTCATTTGTAATTAAATCCCTTATATGGTCTGATTCTTCTAAATTCTTAATTTTTAAATAACTTTCCAATCCCTCAGAATAACAAAAACCTCCCACAGGTAAACTTGGACTAATTAATAAATACTTAACTAAGTGATTTTTTTTCATGATGAAAAGCTCCTATTTCTGGAAAAAACTTTTTTTCAACTTTTGAGAAAACAACATCAAAGTTCTTAAGCAATTCCTCAATTATGTAATCACTTTTAGTAAATAAGATATTTTCATTAATCTCAATTTCCACATGTCTATTCCCAAGATGATAAGCAACTTTTATAAGCTCTAAATTTGTTTTAGTAGTAATTTCTATTAAATTTTCTTTTTGCGCAATGATTTGTACAAAGAGTTTTTTGTGATTTGTTCGAAGGATATCACCATCATTCAATTTCCCCTCTCTTGGTAATTGTAATTGAAGTTCTTGATTACAATCTGATTTTCTTTTTCCCCTGAAGACTCTTCTTTGATCAGAACTTAGTGTAAGGTTTAAAAAATTACCCTCATGGCAATTTTGCTTAATCCAATCAGTTACAACAATTTCTTTTTTATTACTCATAACAAAATATTTTTAGTAACTTAAATAGAGTAATCAAGAAAACAATTATGGCTAAATCTTCTTGGGAAGGTAATTGTTTCTTAAATTTTTTTAATAATAAATCAAGTTCTGGGAAAGACGATAAAACAATCTTCAAATCTAAATTTACATCTCCCTATAAATTACTAAAATGCAGTTATGACCAAGAGGGCAGATGTATTTTACCTATACTTCATACGGCAGGAGGACTTGTTGGTGGTGATTTGCTTGAATTTGAAGCAAATATTGGAATTAATTCGAAAGTTTTATTAACCACCTCTTCAGCTCAGAAAGTATATGGATCAGTTGGTAGATCAAAAATTAATCCTGAAGGTACTTTTTCCTCGCAGAAAACAAAGATAAATATTCTTGATAATTCTCATTTAGAGTACCTCCCACAAGAAACCATAGTTTTTGCAAACGGATTATATTCTCAGGAATTTAATATAAAGATTTCGGATAACTCTAGTTTTTTATTTACAGATTTAATAAGACTTGGAAGATCTTCTGCAGGCGAATCAATTGAGAGCGGCGTTTTTAGATCAAAATTAGAGATTATGAGGAATGGAAATTTATGTGATGATTGGGAATTTGTAGATCAAATTGAATTAACTAAATTTAGTTTTGAAGCTAAAAGTGGAATGGATTATAAGCCAGTTTTTGGTTCTTTAATTTGGATATGTGAAAAAGAATTTCCTAAAACAAAAATAAGTTACTTAAAAGAAAAAATAAAAATAATTTTTAAAGAAAATAATAATTATTTGTCTTTAGGAACTTTAGAAAATGGGTTATCAATAAGATTCTTAGGTACTTCATCACAAGATGCAAGAAAATGTTTTTTTTCTATTTGGACACAAATAAGAACTGTTTGTGGGTTTTGTAAGCCAGAATATCAAGGTGTATGGCCTTTGCAAGATCTTTAAATTACTAATTATGTTCATTTAGAACTTTTTTAAAGACAATTTTTAGATTAATTTTTATTTATGCATCTTTCACCTCAAGAAAAAGATAAACTATTAATTTTTTCAGCTGCACAACTAGCTGAAAGAAGACTCAATAGGGGTCTAAAACTTAATTATCCGGAAACAGTTGCTTTCTTAAGCTTTCAAGTTTTAGAGGGTGCAAGAGATGGCAAAAGTGTTAGTCAATTAATGTCTGAAGGTACAACTTGGCTTAGTAAAAAACAAGTAATGGATGGAATTTCTGAAATGGTCGATGAAGTTCAAGTAGAGGCTGTCTTTCCAGATGGTACTAAATTGGTAACTATTCACAATCCTATTAATTAACTATGGAATATTTAATACCAGGAGAAATAATTACTGAAGATGGTGATATTGAATTAAATTCTGGTAAGGATGTCATTAGTATATCTGTCTCTAACTCTGGGGATAGACCTATTCAAGTTGGATCTCATTATCATTTTTTCGAAACTAATAAAGCTTTAGTTTTTACAAGAGAAATTACGCTTGGTATGCGTCTAGATATTCCTGCAGGAACTGCTATTAGATTTGAACCTGGAGATACTACAGAAGTAAAACTCGTACCTTATTCAGGATACAGAAATGCCTTTGGTTTTAATGCTTTAATTAATGGTCCTTTAGATTCTTAAATATTATGTCTTATAGAATTAATAGAAAAACTTATGCTCAAACATATGGACCTACAAAGGGAGATAGAGTAAGACTTGCAGATACAGAATTAATAATTGAAGTAGAAAAGGATTTTACAACTTATGGAGATGAAGTTAAATTTGGAGGAGGTAAGGTTATCAGAGATGGGATGGGGCAGTCTCAAGTAACCAGAGATGATGGAGCTGTTGATACAGTAATAACAAATGCCTTAATAGTTGATTGGTGGGGAATTGTAAAAGCTGATGTCGGATTGAAAGATGGAAAAATTTATGAAATTGGTAAAGCTGGAAATCCAGATATACAAGATAATATAAATATTATTATTGGCTCTTCAACTGAAGTAATAGCTGGTGAAGGACATATTCTTACTGCAGGATCTATAGATACACATATACATTTTATTTGTCCTCAACAAATAGAAACTGCATTAGCTTCTGGCGTGACAACTATGTTAGGAGGTGGAACAGGGCCAGCTACCGGAACAAATGCTACAACCTGTACTCCAGGTGCTTTTCATATATCTCGTATGATTCAATCTGCTGAAGCATTTCCTGTTAATTTAGGTTTTTTTGGCAAGGGTAATTCATCTAATGAGACAAATCTTTTTGAACAAGTAAACGCTGGTGCTTGTGGTTTGAAATTACATGAAGACTGGGGTACAACTCCATCAACGATAAATTCATGTCTTAATGTTGCAGATAATCTAGACGTTCAAGTATGTATTCATACTGATACTTTGAATGAAGCAGGGTTTGTTGAAGATACTATAGCTGCCATTGCAGGTAGAACTATACATACTTTTCATACTGAAGGAGCAGGGGGTGGCCACGCTCCAGATATTATTAAAATTTGTGGAGAAAATAATGTCTTACCAAGTAGTACTAATCCAACGAGGCCTTACACCAAAAATACTCTAGAAGAACATCTTGATATGTTAATGGTCTGTCATCATTTAGATTCTAAAATTCCTGAAGATATTGCATTTGCAGAATCAAGGATTAGAAGGGAGACAATAGCTGCGGAAGATATTTTGCATGATATTGGTGCTTTTTCTATTATTGCAAGTGATTCACAGGCTATGGGACGAGTTGGAGAAGTAATAACAAGAACTTTTCAAACAGCACATAAAATGAAAGTTCAAAGAGGTCCTTTACCTGAAGATTCTGATAGAAATGATAACTATAGAGTTAAAAGATATATCTCTAAAGTTACTATTAATCCAGCTATTGCTCATGGAATTAATAGATTTGTTGGTTCTATAGAAAAGGGTAAAATAGCGGATTTAGTTTTGTGGAAACCTTCCTTTTTTGGTGTTAAACCAGAATTAGTTGTCAAAGGAGGTTCTATAGTTTGGTCTCAGATGGGTGATGCAAATGCTTCAATTCCAACGCCAGGACCTGTTCATGGTAGACCTATGTTTGCGAATTATGGACAATCACTTTTAAAAAGTTCTTTCACTTTTTTGAGTAAAAATGCAATCGAGCTTGATATTCCTAACAAACTTTCTTTACAAAAAAATTGTTTGGCTGTAGAAAACACAAGATCTATTAATAAATTAGATCTAAAATTGAATAATAAATTACCAAATATCACAGTTGATCCACAAACTTATGAAGTATTCGCTGATGGAGTATTACTTTCTTGTGAACCTCTTGAAGAAGTACCGATGGCTCAAAAATATTTTTTACTTTAGTAGTTATTAATTAATTCTTTTTTAGTTGTATTTATTTCTTTAGATCCTGCATTTGCTAAATCTTCTTGAAGCTTATTCTCACATGAAAGAACTCTTGACCAACTAGGAAGTTGTTGAGTTGTTGGATTTGCTAAGTAACCTTGAGTAGCAGGTCTTAATAATTTTGCAAATTTTTGAACAGACAATTCCTCTTCATGTCTGTCATATGGAAGCTTATTAACTGCAGAATCTAGTCCAAATTGTTTAACTCTATCTTCTCCTACTCTTTTATAAAGAACTTCAAGTGTTGATAATTGAGTGCTTGTTAGAGTCTGAGCTTGATGTTCCATAAGTCCTCTTAAGACACTAGATAGAATTTCTGTGCACATCTTTTGAAGACCCTCCTTGGAAGATAATCCTATAGTTTTATGTTTATGATCAAATAATCCAAGGTCTACTTGAGCTATTTTTGAAGTTCTGACATTCCTATAAACCTCTGATAGAAGACCTATCTCTAATCCCCAATCACATGGAATTCTTAAATTCATAGCTAAATCTTTTGTAAATGCAAATTCACCAGCTAGAGGATATCTAAAGGATTGTAAATACTGCAAAAACGGTCCATTGCCAACTAACTGCTCCAAACTTGCCAATAAAGGACCTACAAATAATCTCGTTGCTCTTCCTTGTAATTGATTTGTTTCTAAGGATAATCGACTATAGAAGGCTTTTACATAGGAAATTCCATATGATTCGTCTAACAAGGGAAGAATCATTCTTGATGGATATAAAGGGGTGAATGTTCTTATGTCAGCATCAAATAAAGCAACTACGTCAGATTGTCTTGTCGCAACCCCTATTCCTTGCCATACTGCCCATCCTTTTCCTGGAGTTCCAAGAAGTTCTAATCCATTTTTTTCTTGATTTTTTAATAGTTCAATTACAGATGGAGAATTTGTCCATTGAATATGAACAGGAAATGGCATTGAATCAAAAAATGACTTTGCAGAATTTACTTGATCTGCAGTCTTTGCAGATAGAGCAATAACTAATTCATTTAATCCGGTAAGATTTTTTAAAACTTCTTTAATGTCTTTTAGCGCTGGTCGTTCAAATTCTTCATATAGACACGGAATTAATATTGCTGTAGATCTTTTCTTAAGACGTTTATTTAATTCTCTAAGTAGATCCTTAGTGACACCATATTCATGTATTGTTGTGATTAAACCTTGTTGAAAGTCCATTTTCTATTTGATGTGCAGAATAGTGTTAATACTTCGATGATTTTTTCAAAGTGACGCAAATTGATTCAGAGAAAAAATTTGATAGATTAAGGCTTAGTAAATTGTTGGAAACAATTTATAATGATCATACTACCGAAGAGCTTAACTTTATTTGTAATCAATTATTGCAGATTTTAGATAATTTCTCAGAGAAGTCTCGTTATGAAGAAATAAGTGAAGATAAAAAATGGGATGAATCTTTTGCTGTTTTAATAACCTATGCCGATGGGGTTTATAAAAAAGGAGAAACTACACTTGTAACGCTTCGAGAATTACTAAGTAAATATTTTGGAAGTTTATCAAAAGTAGTTCATATTCTTCCATTTCTAAAATCAACTAGTGATGGTGGTTTTGCTGTATCAAGTCATAAGTCTTTAGAAGAAAAATTTGGTAGTTGGGAGGATCTGAATAGAATTTCTAATAAACATTATTTAATGGCTGATTTAGTTTTAAATCATGTTTCATCATCTCATCCATGGGTTCAGCAATTTATTAAATGTCAAGAACCCGGATTATCTAATGTCTTTTCTCCTTCACAAGATCTTGACTGGAAAAATGTTATCAGACCAAGAAGTTCATCTCTTTTCTCCCAAATAAATACAGAAGATGGACAAAAACAAGTTTGGACAACTTTTGGTCCAGATCAAATTGATTTGAATTGGCTTAATCCCAAAATGACAATAGAGTTTCTTAACTTGATTATTACTTATTTATCAAATGGTATTAAATGGTTAAGACTAGACGCTGTAGGTTTTATTTGGAAGGAACCTGGTACAACATGTTTGCATTTACCAAAAGCACATTCAATAGTAAAAATTTTAAGAATACTTCTAAATGACCTTCTTAAGGATGGCGTATTAATTACTGAAACTAATGTTCCGCAGAAGGAAAATCTCTCTTATTTATTACCAGAAGATGAGGCGGACATGGCTTATAATTTCCCTTTGCCACCTCTTCTTTTAGAAGCAATAATTAGTTCAAGAGCAGATATTTTAAATTCATGGATTTGTGATTGGCCAGAGTTACCCAAAACTACAACGCTATTTAATTTCACTGCTTCTCATGATGGGGTGGGGTTAAGGGCTTTAGAGGGTCTCATGAATGAACAAAGAATTAAAGATTTATTGATTAATTGTGAGAAAAGAGGGGGTCTAGTAAGTCATAGAAGATTATCAAATGGAGAAGATAAACCTTATGAACTAAATATTAGTTGGTGGAGCGCTATGGAGGATCCTGGTAGGGATTCAAATCGTTTTCAATATGAAAGGTTTTTGTTAACTCAATTACTTGTGATGTCACTAAAAGGCGTTCCTGCTTTTTATCTACCAGCATTGCTGGCTTCAGAAAATGATATAAAAAGTTTTTCAATGACAGGTCAAAGAAGAGATTTGAATAGAGAAAAATTTAAGTCAGAGAAACTAGCAGCTGTTTTTAATAATCCTGAATCTAACGCTAATAAAAATCTTAAATACCTCCGACATGCAATGGATGTTAGAGCAAAATTACCTCAATTCCATCCTCAATCGCATATGGAATGTTTATCTAAAAATAGAGCTGATATTGTTGCCTTAAAAAGGGGTATTGGTTCAAAAGCTGTTTTCACAATTCATAATATGACCGAAAATAAAATTAACTACAGGTTTATTGATTATGAATTTAATAAATTGATTAAAA
>OCZA010000428.1_pt1 | contig 14645 bp, 10 predicted proteins | sample 1539021 | NCBI WGS metagenome assembly OCZA01 (sample SAMEA2619376, study PRJEB22493) | marine metagenome | biome: marine biome (ENVO:00000447); feature: surface water layer (ENVO:00002042); material: "saline water (ENVO:00002010), including plankton (ENVO:xxxxxxxx)" | depth 5 m | reverse complement strand
CAACAGCTGGAGTTTCAACAACCTCCTCAACAGCTGGAGTTTCAACAACCTCCTCAACAGCTGGAGTTTCAACAACCTCCTCTTTTACTGGTGGAACGAATGCCTTTATAAAGCCATCATCTACAAGTATTTTTACTTTTGCCTCAGCATTGATCCACTTATTATCTGCATCTTTAACTGCAAATCGTCCTGAAGCCTTCTTATAAATAGTGTACGCTTTTGTTTTTTTGACTACTTTCATCTCTTTCCCCTTTTTTGACTACTCGTTAACTAACTTTTATTTAAATTACTCGTAATATCACCTAACCGTTTTCACTAAGTTCGATCAAAATATTCTCAGCGATATGTGCGTTTGTGAAAACATTTTGGACATCATCTAGGTCCTCTAATATATCAACTAGACTTAAAAGATTCTCGGCAGTTTTAAAATCAATGTCCACCTCCAGCTCAGCTTTTCTCACTACCTCAAAATCTACCACACTGAAGCCTTTTTCGACGAGCTGTTCTTTTGTTGCGATTAAACTCTCCCATTCAGTAACAATTGTGAAGGAGCCATCATCATTATTAAGAAAATCCTCTGCACCAAGTTCTAGTGATGCTTCTAAGAGCGAATCTTCATCACAAAGTTCGGAAAAGGTGCAAAATCCTAACCGGTTAAAAAGATAGGCCACTGATCCGTCTGTCCCTAAATTACCACCTTTTTTTGTAAAACCATGCCTCACCTCTCCAACAGTTCTATTGCGGTTATCGGTCATACATTCAACTAGGACAGCTACACCTCCGGGCGCATAACCCTCGTAAACAATCTCCTCATAAGCATCCCCCTCACCAACACCGGCACCCCTTGCAATCGCCTTATCAATCGTATCTCGCTTCATGTTCGCAGCTAGAGCTTTCTCTACAGCTGCACGTAATCTAGGATTATCCTCAGGATTTTGAGTCCCTGCTTTTGATGCAACAACTAGTTCCCGTATTATCTTGGTGAATATTTTACCTCTTTTTGCATCTTGAGCTGCTTTACGATGTTTAATGTTAGCCCATTTGCTATGTCCTGCCATGATTCGACCTACGCTTTATGATGTAAAGTTCGAATACTTAAATCAGTTAATTGCTCATTATCAACTGAGCCAGGAGCATCCGTTAGCAGGCACGCCGCAGATTGAGTTTTGGGAAATGCTATAACATCTCTTATTGAGCTAGAGCCAGTGAGAAGCATAATCAGTCTATCCAACCCAAACGCTATTCCTCCATGAGGCGGAGCACCCTGCTTTAATGCATCGAGAAGGAAACCAAACTTCACTTTTTGCTCACCTTCATTTATTCCTAAAATATCAAAAACCACCGATTGAAGATTCTGATCACTTATCCGAATAGATCCTCCCCCTAATTCAACTCCGTTAAGAACAAGATCATATGCTCTGGATAGGGCCTTTTCAGGCTGTTTTTTAAGCACTTCAAAGTCACATGATGGAGAAGTGAAAGGATGATGAAGCGGTGTTAAATCTCCTGAATCAGTTCTCTCAAACATCGGAAAATCAGTTACCCAGAGCGGGCACCATTTATCAGTATAAAGGTCAAGATCTTCACCAAGTCTTGAACGCAATGCACCCAAAGACTCAGAGACTATTGAATATTTGTCCGCTCCGAAAAAAACAATGTCACCATCAGACACCTTTAATCGTGCCATTATCTCCATTGTTACCTCATCTCCAAGAAACTTTATAATGGGAGACTGTAAACCACCTATTCCATCTGCAATTGAGTTAACCTTTATCCAAGCCAACCCTTTCGCACCGTAATTACTTACATATTTCGTATAGTCATCAATTTGCTTTCTGGACAAGACTCCTCCCCCAGGTACCAAGAGAGCCGAAACTCTGGATTCTGAGTCATTAGCTGGCCCAGAAAAAACTTTAAAATCAATATCTTGGAGTAGATCCTTGATATCAACTAACTCGAGAGGAATTCGCAGGTCAGGTTTATCTGACCCATATTTATTCATTGCACATTCGAAGGTCATACGAGGAAATGTCGATAGATTTGTGGCCATATGATCTTTAAAAACCTTTTTAACCATTTCCTCCGCTAAATTAAGGATGTCTTCTTCCTCAATAAAAGAAGCTTCAATATCTATCTGTGTAAATTCAGGCTGTCTATCAGCTCTCAAATCCTCGTCCCTGAAACACTTAGCTATTTGATAATAGCGATCAAATCCAGAAATCATTAACAACTGTTTAAACAGTTGAGGTGATTGAGGCATTGCAAAAAAACTACCCGGATGAGTTCGCGAAGGTATCAAATAATCCCTTGCACCTTCTGGTGTTGCTCTTGTCATTATTGGAGTTTCAATATCGAGAAATTCGTTTGTTGCAAGATAATTTCTTATCGTAGACGTGACTTCTGATCTAAATCTCAAATTTTTCTGCATTTCGCTCCGTCGGAGATCCATGTACCGATATTTTAATCGAACGTCTTCTCCCACACTCACATGATTATCTAACTGAAATGGAGGCGTTAATGCAGAATTATAAACCTCCAGAAAAGTCCCATAAATTTCAATCTCTCCGGTCCGCATATTAGAATTTATTGTTTCAATTGATCTTTTTCGGACCGTCCCAGTTACTTTGATAACATATTCAGATCGCAAACTATCGGCTAACTGAAAGTAACGCTCTCCGTCAGGATCAAAAACAACTTGAGCAATCCCTTCACGATCTCTCAAATCAATGAAAATTACTCCCCCATGATCTCTTCTGCGATCGACCCAACCGGATAGAGTGACCTCTTCACCGACATGCTCGCTGGTCAGCAGACCACAGTAACTTGTTCTAAACATATCATTCATCTCAATAATTAAGTTATGTTGTTGCTTTAGAGTTAGTTATCTCAGATTTACTCTCATTTAAAGCACTTTTCTTTGTTTTCTCACCGGAAGTGTTATCGGCCGATGATTTCTCACTTGAATCCCCTTTTCCGGCTACTTTTTCATTGGATTTTTTATTGTTATTTTTAAAATCAGTTTCATACCAACCGCTTCCCGTTAAACGAAAACCCGCCGCTGAGACGAGTTTTTTTAGTGACGATTTACCGCATGCAGGGCACTCCACTAACAAGGCATCACTAATCTTTTGAAGTTTATCAAATTGATGCCCACAGCTCTGACAACGGTACTCATAAATCGGCATTTTACCCTCAACATTGACTTTTAATAGCTTTGCTAGATCTGAATTGCGGCAGTATACATTAGCGAGTAACGATATAGAATAATTTGATTGCACCATAAATCGATGGATGATAGATATTAACAAAGGTAATATATCGAAATTGTTATAAGGCAGAAGCAAAAAATTCATGCGGGCTAGCCAGTTTTTAATAAAAACCACAAAAGATGATCCAGCTGATGCTGAGATCATTAGTCATAAGCTAATGCTGCGTTCTGGGATGATAAAGAAAACAGCAGCTGGACTTTATAGTTGGTTACCACTTGGGTTGAAAGTTTTCAGAAAGGTAGAATCGATTGTAAGAGAGGAAATGAATAAATCAGGAGCATTAGAGCTCTTGATGCCCACTGCCCAACCATCGGATCTATGGGAAGAATCAGGGCGATGGAGTGAATTTGGTCCTGAACTAATGCGCTTTAAAGACCGACATGAGCGAGACTTTTGTCTCGGCCCCACGCATGAGGAAGTCATCACAGATATTGTCCGAAATGAAATCAGTAGCTACAAACAATTGCCCTTAAATTTATACCAGATACAGACAAAATTTAGAGATGAAAGGCGACCACGATTTGGCGTTATGAGAACAAGAGAGTTCTGTATGAAAGATGCTTATTCATTTCATGCCTCTGAGTCGTGTTTGGAAAACACTTACGATGTGATGTACAAAACATACACAAAAATATTTGAGAGATCTGGACTCAAATTTCGCGCGGTGATTGCTGATACTGGCAGTATCGGTGGCACTCAATCACACGAATTCATGGTTCTCGCCGATTCCGGCGAGGATGCAATTGCATTTTCAGACTCCAGCGATTACGCCGCCAATATCGAAAAAGCAACTTCGATAATTCTAGATAATGGGGATTTAACAACTGATATTTCCAGACCGCTTAGTAAGGTGGATACGCCCAATGTCCATACAATGGAGCAACTAACAAAGTTTTTAAACATACAACTTGATAAGACGATTAAATCTCTGATAGTGAAAGTTACTAATGATACTGAGGAGGCATTTTTTGCCTTGACACTTCGAGGCGATCATCAATTAAATGAGCTAAAAACGATTAAAGAGCTTGGAATTTCGGGAGATTTAGAATTTGCATCAGATGAAGAAATTAAAAATTTAATAGGTTGCGAAAAGGGATCAATTGGTCCTGTAGATATTAAACTAAAAGTAATTGTTGATTCAGCGGCTCATAAAATGACCAACTTCGTTTGTGGTGCTAATAAAAGTAATACGCATCTTATCAACGTAAATTGGTCAGACTGTTCTATTTTTAAAGTAGCAGATATCCGAAATGTTTTGCAAGGTGAGCTAAGCCCTGATGGGAAAGGAAAACTACTGATAAAGAGAGGTATTGAGGTAGGTCATATTTTTCAGCTCGGGACGAAGTACAGTGAATCGATGAATGCAAAAATTTTAGACGAAAATGGAAAAGATAAATACATTCATATGGGTTGCTACGGAATTGGAATAGGTAGGATTGTCGCGGCTGCGATAGAACAAAATCATGATAGTAAAGGTATAATTTGGACCGAAAGTCTATCTCCGTTTTCGATCGCAATCGTGCCAATAAATATGGAAAAATCTCAGGACGTCAATTTGGTTGCATCGATGCTTCACGACGAGCTCACTGAAATGAGTTTTGATGTTGTTTTGATGGATCAGAAGAACAAAAGGCTTGGGAACATGCTTGCTGATATTGAGTTAATGGGAATTCCTCATCGAATTATTATAGGAGATAGAGGATTGAAAGAAGGTAATATCGAGTATCAACATAGAACATCAGACACACCACAGAATATTAAACTTAACGACATCAAAGAATTTTTGATGAACGCAAGTAGGCCTAATGATCAACACTAGCTACAAAAGCCCGTCTCTTTTGCGTCAAGATATAAGGACAGAGATATTTACAGGCACAACTAGTGGCTTATGCAGGGGTCATGTTCAGTGTAATTTGGTAATTCTTGAAGAAAAATGGGCCGAAGAATTTGATAGTTTTTGTAAACTAAACATAAAACCTTGTCCGATTGTTTACAAATCAAAACCTGGGGAATTCAAAATGAATTACTTAGGAGTAGGTATTGATATCAGGACAGACTTGTCTAAATATCGTATTTTTAAAAATGGAAATATTTCTTCTGAAGTAACTAATATTGCATCCCTTTGGTCCCAAAATTATGTATCTTTTTTACTTGGATGCTCCTTTTCTTTTGAAGAAGCATTGCTGGAAAATAACATTGAAATCAGAAACATAACCGAAAACGTCAATGTTCCAATGTACAAAACTAATATTGAGTGTGTGCGCACTAAAAATTTTTTTGGGAAAATGGTAGTGAGCATGCGCCCGTTTAAGCAAAATGATATACCTTTGGTAAAAAAAATAACTGGACAGTTCCCCAATGTGCATGGCGAACCCATCCATGTTGGTGATCCAAAACAAATTGGGATTTTTGATTTAGATGCTCCTGATTTTGGAGATCGAGTTACCGTCAAATCCGACGAATTACCTGTCTTTTGGGCATGCGGGGTAACGCCACAAGTTGCAATACAAAATGCTGCTCCCCCAATTTGCATTACTCATTCACCTGGTTGCATGTTAGTAACAGATAAACTTAACCATGAACTTAAAGGGTAATAAAAGGAGTTATTTTGCAACTTAATTGTGATCTTGGAGAGCAGGAAAAACTCGTTCCAAGTAGTCCCGAAAAGTCAGTAATGCCTTACATAGATCAAGCAAATATTTGCTGTGGGGTCCATGCCGGAAATACAGATGTGATGAGAGAAACTGTAATTCTCGCAATCGCAAATAAGGTAGAAATTGGCGCACATCCAAGCTATCCAGATCGAAAGAATTTTGGTCGACTATCGTTAAAAATACCACAGCACGAGCTAAAAGAAGTCATCATCCAGCAAATCATGGCTTTACAGACGATTTGTGAGGATTTAAATACCACCATAACTTATGTTAAACCGCATGGCGCTCTGTATAACGATATGATGCGAGACGTTGAGATTCGAAACACAATCATGTCAGTCATAAGTTCTATAAAGATTCCGTTAAAACTCATGGTTATGGCTAATAATCAGCAAGAGATGCTCAAAAAAGAGGCATCAGCATTCAATATAGACCTTTTATTTGAGGCTTTTGCAGACAGATGTTACACAGATGAAGGATTGCTCGTTAGTCGAGATAAATCACATGCTGTCCACGATAGACAAAAAACCTTAGAACAAGTGATTCAAATTACAACAAATAAATTTGTAAAGACTGAGAATGGTTGTGATCTTTTACTAGATATTGACACTATTTGTGTCCATGGTGACAATCTTTCGGGAATTGCAATTATAAAAGATATACAAGCACTAATTAATAAAGCGTAGTTTATGCACTCTATCCAAAATGCTGGCGAAAACTCCATTATCGTATATTTTGGAAATGAACCCTCCAATTCTGTTAGTTCACATATCGCAGAGTTTTGTAGCCACATCAAAATGAAACATGAGACATACATAGAAGACCTTATATCCTCTTATGCGTCAGTTTTAGTGATTTTTGACCCTAGCCAAACCAATCATCTGACAGTTACAAAAATGGTGAAAACCGCGATTATCAGCACAGAATCATCTAAAAATAAAGATTCTGATAAAAGAGGTAAACTTATCCAATTACCCGTTTTTTATGGCGGTATTAATGGACCTGACCTGGAAAGAGTAGCTAGTAAAGCAAGGCTAACAGTGGATGAAGTAGCAGAGATTCATCAATCAATCTCTTACTCAGTTTATGCAATCGGTTTTGCTCCAGGATTTGCTTACCTTGGAGAAGTAGACTCAAAGATTGCAACACCGAGAATATCAACACCAAGGAAGTTGGTGCCGAAAGGCTCCGTAGCTATCGCAGATAGACAAACTGCAGTATATCCATCAGCATCCCCTGGCGGTTGGAATATTATTGGAATTTGCCCAGTTCCAATGTTTGACGCATTTCAAAAACCTCATGTCCCTCTGCGTGTTGGCGACACTGTTAAATTCAAATCAATAGATGAGCACGAATTTAATGAGCTTAAGATGGAATTTAAAAATAAATGATAGACGGTTTCAAAGTAGTGAATGGTGGCATTCAGTCCTTAATCCAAGATCGCGGGCGTTTTGGTTTCAATCACCTTGGTATCACTACCAGTGGACCTATGGATCAAGAATCCTTTTATTGGGCAAATAAACTATGTGGGAACCATCCTAATGCTCCAGCCATTGAGGTAACAATAGGCGGCCTTGAATTAGAAGCAAAACTCTCAACAAATATTGCGATTACCGGGGCTAAAGTTCCTCTTACTTTAAATGATCAAAACATAAAAATGTGGGAAACAATACCGATATCAAAAGGAGAAATTTTAAAATTTGGTTATATGTTAAAAGGAATGCGTGCTTACCTTGCCACCGCGGGAGGGTTTATTATTAAAAATGTGTTTGGCAGTTGTGCAACGACCGTCAGAGAATCACTTGGAGGTCTCTCTCAAAACGGAAGTCCCGTAAAAGCTTCAGATCTAATTCCATGCAAACCTTGTAAATTTCTGCCGCCTCTTAAATGCGAAACTAAACCTTCCCACATTGAAAATGACATAATGAGGAGTGTCTCAACAATACGAGTAGTTTTAGGATATCAATCTGAAAATTTCTCAAATGATCAGAAGGACATTTTTTTCAACTCTGAATATGAGATATCAGAGCGCAATGACCGAATGGGCATTCGAATTTTAGGTCGAAAAATACAATCATCAATAACTAATATGCTATCAGAAGGAATTTGTCTTGGAGCCATTCAAATTCCTCAAGATGGTCAACCCATAATTCTAATGAATGATAGGCAAACTATTGGAGGCTATCCTAAAATTGGATCTATCATTTCTGATGATTTAGATAAATTATCTCAACTAAATCAAGGAGATAAAATAAATTTCCAGCTTATTTCTAAAGAGGAGGCGCATAATCTACTCTCACTTAGATATTTTCGAATCAGTAAAAATATTCCAAAAATTGACATTAGAACTCTTGCGTTACAGGTACAAAAATTATTAGTGAAAAAGAATTGCAGGGGCATGTCACTGATTAGTGAATTTCTGCCTAAAGATGCTTATTTTAGAGCAGCAAAATTATTAAATAAAAATCATCGATTAGTGTTCATTGGAACAGGTTTTCCTGTAAATGGAAGTTTTGAGACAGACGGACCACTTGGTGCAATAGCAATCTATAAGAGCATCAAAGTTATGGGAGGCGAGCCATATATTGTATGTGACAATCCTCTTTTTGATGCTATAAAACACAAATTCAATGCAATTGAAATAACACCTGGTGATGACTCATCATTGGAATTAATCAATAAATATAATCCATCACTAGTTATGTCGATAGAGCGACCTGGGAAGAATAAAGATGGACGGTATTATAATATGAGAGGAGTTGATATCTCAGAAAAGTGTGCAAACTTTGACTCATTCTTTGAAAATGCGAGATGTCCAAAAATTTCCATAGGAGATGGTGGGAACGAGATCGGAATGGGCAATGTTGAATCACATCTATATGATCTAAATATAAAGCCATCCTCAACAACTTGTGACGAGCTCTTAGTCGCTGATGTGTCAAATTGGGCAGCACATGGTCTTCTTGCAATTCTTTCAGTAATAAACAACAAAAATCTGTTTGAAGATTGGAATAATGAAAAAATATTGAAATTACTCTGCTCTCTGGGTGCCGTAGACGGTGTAAGTGGTGAATCCTCGATCACAGAGGATGGTTTTAGTCCCAAAGAAAGCGAATTAGTCATAGACAATCTAAAAAAATTATCCCGTCTTTGCTAACAGCAAAAAATATTGCCATTATTCTCCTACACGAGAAAATTTTCTTAATTTTATTCTGTTTAGCAGTAATTTAAGCTTATATTCATTTGCAGGCTTAAACTACTTGTAGCATGATCAGACCTTAATCTTTATCTAAGGAAAGAAATGAGCATCGCATTTTTAAATGATAACTTTTTGCCATTGGAGCAAGCTAAAATATCACCATTAGACAGAGGATTTCTTTTTGGAGATGGGATATACGAGGTTGTGCCTTCCTATCACGGCAAGCTTCTCGGATTCAAGGCTCATCTGGATCGAATGAGAACTGGTTTAGAAGGGATAAATCTCCAATTAGGTTGGTCTCATGAAAAGTGGAAGTCAGTATGCGACGAATTGTGCAACCAAAACGGAAATGGAAATCTTGGGTTATACCTTCAAGTCAGCAGAGGAGCTGATATTAAAAGGTATCATGCTTTTCCTGAAAACGTGAAGCCAACAGTATTTTGTTTTGCGTTTGAAATTGGAGCTTCACCCTCCTCTGATAAAGATTCAGCAAAAACATTCAGCGTTTCCACAGCGGAAGATCTTCGATGGCAAAGATGTCACATAAAATCCACAGCATTACTCGGCAATGTTCTCCACTTTCAATATGGTCACGAAAATGGTGATGATGAAACAATTTTATATAATGACAGACACGAACTCACTGAAGCCGCGGCATGTAATGTTTTTATAGTCAAAAATCGTGTAATTTCTACTCCACCTCTCGATAATCAATTGCTACCCGGCATCACCAGAAATTTATTGATTGATATTCTTAAAAAACATAGCAATCTAGATATTCAAGAGAGAGTTGTCCACATGAATGAAGTCAATAATGCAGACGAAATATGGATTACAAGCTCAACCAAAGAAATCGGTCCCGTCATTAAAATTGATGGTCGCCCAGTGGGGAATGGAATGATTGGCGATATTTGGGTAGAAGCTCAAAAACTTTTCACAAAGCATAAGTACGACTACTAAAAGGTTAGATTATGAGCAGGCCGACAAAGGTAATAGTAAACAGGCAAGCAATAAAAAATAATCTGGCATTAGCTAATTCACTTGCCCCAACCTCCAAGTTTGTATCTGTAATCAAAGCAAATGCATATGGCCATGGTCTTATTGAAATTGCAAAAACATTATCAGACTCCACTGAAGCATTTGGCGTCGCTTGCATCGAAGAAGCTATTTCAATACGAAACGCTGGTATTGAAAACCCAATTCTACTCATGGAGGGATTATTCACCGAGGATGAACTTCAAGTCGCGAGTGAAAAAAATTTTTGGTTAATGGTTGAAAATAAGTTTCATGTTGATGCACTTTTGTCTGCAAAAATATCAACCCCGATAAAAATTTGGTTCGGTATTGACACCGGCATGCATAGACTGGGATTTCAACAAAATAGCATTTATGAGAATATTAAAATTCTCGAGTCATCAACTAATGTCAAAAAACCAATTGTCATCGCATCACATTTTGCCAATGCAGATGACTTAAGCTCCAACTTTACCCAAATTCAGATAGATAGATTTGATAAACACATTTCAAATATCAAATCAGACACAAGTATATACGAGGAATCATTATCGAATTCCGCGGGGTTACTGGGATGGGTCGATTCACATCGTGATTGGGAGAGACCAGGATATTTACTGTTTGGTAATTCTCCATTTATGCATTCGCATGAGACTGAAAAGTTGTTAGAGCCTGCAATGGACTTTAAATCTAAGATCATATCAATTCGAACTATAAGTGCTGGAGAGTCTGTTGGATATGGACAAAATTGGACAGCTAAAAGAAAGACAAAAATAGCAACTGTTACGGTCGGATATGCTGACGGCTATCCTCGTAATGCAAAAAATGGTACCCCAACTCTAGTAAATAATAAAACTTGTCCATTAGTTGGAAAAGTCTCCATGGATATGATTACAATCGACGTGACAGATGTCTGTGAAGTTAGTATAGGTGATGATGTTGTCTTGTGGGGTCATGATTTGCCTGTAAATAAAATCGCAAAATATTGTGATTCAATCGGTTGGGAACTTTTATCTAGAATAACATCAAGAGTCCCGAGGTTTTACATAAACTGAAGTTTTGAAATCAGTAAGTTAACCATGCAAGATAGCCAAGCCTTAAGAAAACAAATAAGAAACTCAGTTTATTTGCAAGAAGAAAAAGCAGTGCGCGAGCTTGCTTCAGAACAATATCTCTCAAACATACAAAAAAAATCAGTCGAAAGAACCGCCTTAACCTTGATTGAAAATTGCAGAAAAGATAAGTCAAGGCACAATATGCTAGATGCTTTTCTGATGGAATTTGGATTATCAAACCAGGAGGGTGTTGCTCTTATGTGTGTTGCAGAATCTCTGCTCCGTGTTCCCGACAATAAGACCGCGGACCGTTTGATAGCCGAAAAAATAAAGTCTGGAAATTGGCTTAACCATGTTGGGGGCTCGAAATCTATTTTCGTAAATGCTTCTACTTGGGGCCTAATGTTAACAGGATATATTGTTGAATTAGATAATGAAATTCAATCTTCGACAAAAAGTTGGTTGAAGCAATTCAGCGCAAAATTGGGTGAACCTATAATTCGAAAAGCAATTTTTAAAGCGATGAAAATAATGGCCAATCAATATGTTTTAGGACAAACAATTGATGATGCAATTTCGGCGAAAACAAAAAAATCACTTTTTTCATTCGATATGCTTGGTGAGGGATCTCGAACTGAGAATGATTCAATAAATTATTTCGAAGCCTACTCAGATGCGATAAAAAGAATTGGTCGATTTAGTGCCCCAGGAAAATCAGTTGAAGAAAATGATGGTATCTCAGTAAAACTCTCTGCTTTGCATAATCGTTATGAATTCAGGCATGAATCCACTGTCATGAAAAAATTATATCAGAGGATAAAAAAACTATGCCTCGAAGCAAAAACTTTTAATATTAGTTTATCACTTGACGCAGAAGAATCTGCAAGACTCGATTTGGCAATGCAAATATTTGAAAATTTGTCGAGGGAGCCTGAATTAGATGGTTGGGACGGTTTAGGCTTCGTTCTTCAAAGCTATCTAAAGAGAGCTCCTCTAGTTCTCAAATGGCTTGATGCACTTGCTTCAGAAACTAATCAAAAATTTATGATCAGACTAGTAAAAGGAGCATATTGGGATACAGAAATAAAAAGAGCCCAAGAAAAAGGTTTAAAGGAATATCCAGTATACACAAGAAAAGTTAATACTGATGCTTGTTACCATTATTGCACTCACCTTTTGTCGCTAAATCAAGGAACTTTATATCCACAATTTGCTACTCATAATGCGTACACGATGGCATTAATAGCGGAAATCTTTAAAAATCAAAATTTTGAATTTCAAAGGTTACATGGCATGGGTGTCGCGCTTTTTGATGAGATGCAGAGAGTTTACTTGCCATCATTAAAAGCTAGAGTATACGCGCCGGTTGGAGATCATAATGATCTCTTGCCCTATCTTGTAAGAAGGTTATTAGAAAACGGTGCTAATAGTTCTTTTGTGAATAGATTTCTCGATGATAAAGAGCCTGCTACTAAACTAGTAGAAGACCCCATCAAAAAAATATCTGAATTAAAAGAATATAGAAATTCTGAAATCAAACTTCCTCACGAGATATTTTTGAATTCTGAAACTAAGCGACTCAATTCACGTGGGTTGGATACTCAAAATTTCAATGACTTTCATTCTATAAAGTTAATCCACAAACAAATGAAAAATAAATTTTTTGATGCAAATTCGATAATAAATGGTGAAATTTGTTATAACCCTCGGATAACTCAAAAAAGCTCCTTCGACAATAGAGAGATTGGAAGTTGGTCTTCCGCCTCAACAAAAGATATAAGAAGTATAGCCAAGTTTTGTAATTCATCATCACAAGAGATTTCAAGAAAGTCCAAATTGCAAAGAATACAATCTCTTAAAAAAATGGCTGATCTACTGGAAACAAAGGCTTTGGAGCTATCATACATATTAGGTGTAGAAGCAGGTAGAACAATCGACGATGCGCTCGATGAGGTCAGAGAGGCTTCTGACTTTTGCCGTTATTATGCTCGTCAAGCAGAGATCCATAGCCGTGAACAATTTATAGAAAAAGAGGCAATCGGGATATTCCTATGTATAAGTCCATGGAATTTCCCATTGGCGATTTTTACCAGTCAGATAGCCGCAGCGCTTGCTATGGGTAATATTGTCATTGCGAAACCTGCCGAACAAACGCCTCAGATAGCATTCAGGACCATACAATTATTTTATGCATCTGGCATACCCAAATCTGCTTTGAACTTGCTTTTAGGCGATGGAGTCATGGCCTCTAAATTAATTGGAAGTAATTTAAATTTAAGCGGTATAGCCTTTACGGGATCAAACGACACTGCTTATGAAATTCAACTCAATATGTTGAAGAAAAAAGATTCTATTGCCTTTATAGCAGAGACAGGAGGACAAAACTGCATGATAGTTGACTCGACCGCCCTGCCAGAGCAAGTAATTGATGATGTATTAGCTTCTGCATTTTCGAGCGCCGGTCAGAGATGCTCATCTTTACGGGTTTTATATTTACAGGAGGAGGTTGCAGAAAAAGTCATAGATATGCTGACAGGAGCCCTAGAAAGTCTCGAAATTGGCGATCCACTGGATATTAAAACAGATATTGGTCCATTGATAGACGATCATGCCGCTAAAAAAGTTAGATCACACATTCAGAAGATGACAAGAAGTGCGAAATTAATCTCAAAAAAAGAAAACAGAGGAATTATCAATAAAGCGTCGTTCGTGCAACCTCATATATTTGAGTTGAAGCATATTAGCCAGCTTTCGAAAGAGATTTTTGGTCCAGTGTTACACATAATAAGGTACAAGCAAGAGAATATAGAGGATGTGATTAATCAAATTAATAGTACGGGATATTTTCTGACCCTCGGGGTGCATAGCAGAATAAAAGCATTTGGAGATTACATCTTTAATAACACTCACCATGGAAACTACTACATAAATAGGGATATGATCGGAGCCACGGTTGGCGTCAATCCTTTCGGTGGTAGCTTATTATCTGGAACAGGACCAAAAGCCGGAGGCCCAAACTATCTCAGAGCATTCTCTAAAAAGAGATTATTAAATAAACATTCTTTAATTCAAGAGGATAGTTACCTCAACAAACCAATGCTGGATGAACAAGAATCAGACAATATAATCGATGGATTACTAGAGACTCTTGATTATTGGTCCAAGTTGTCACCCTCACAGAGGTTAGAGACACCATTGAGTATGAGAATGCCAAAATCACAAAAAAATAACATTGAATATATTAAGAGCAATATTGACCTTCCTATTAAGTTAAGCAGCCCGACAGGTGAATCAAATCATTTATTTTATGCCTCGAGAGGAATTATTCTCTTTTTGTTGAGCCCTGATATGAACGAATCAGATGTCGTTAAAAACATCTTTTTAAGTCTTGTTTGCGGGTGCGCAATTATATTGATATCAGATAAAAACTTATCTGATATGTGCTCCAAAATAA
>OCZA010000427.1_pt1 | contig 14655 bp, 15 predicted proteins | sample 1539021 | NCBI WGS metagenome assembly OCZA01 (sample SAMEA2619376, study PRJEB22493) | marine metagenome | biome: marine biome (ENVO:00000447); feature: surface water layer (ENVO:00002042); material: "saline water (ENVO:00002010), including plankton (ENVO:xxxxxxxx)" | depth 5 m | reverse complement strand
AGGATCTTTTATTTTTTTCATTTTAGTGTTTATGACTATGAGTACGTCCCATACCGTAAGCTCCACCTTCAGGTTTAAATTTTTCAAAAACTTTTTTTACATTCCCGTGTAATTTTAAAATCATATCTAAAATTACAGCATCATCTTGAATAAGAATTCTTTTCTCTTCAATTTGACAAGGTAAATGCCTGTTGCCAATATGCCAAATAATATGTTTTAAATTATTACCTGTAATTTCAATCAAATTTTCTTCTTTTGACACTACTTGAATTAAATTTCCATTTTCTAATTCAAAATAATGATCTTCATCCATACTGACTGTTTCTTCTAGATTAACTAAAAATTCTGTACCATTATCTGTTGTTAATTTTTTTCGTCGTATAAATCGTTCTTCATAAGATAAAGTAATTTCATCTTGTATATTTTTACTAGCATCTTTGTGATCTGTTATTTTAAAAGCTGTTTGCATAAAATTTAATACATGAAATAACGTTGAGCTAAAGGTAGTATTTTAGCAGGCTCACAGGTAATTAATTCTCCATCTGCCTTAACTTCATAAGTTTCTGGATTAACTTCTATATTTGGACAATAATCATTTAATACCATATCTTTTTTAGAAATTTTTCTAATATTTTTAACTGGCAATAAAGATTTGCTAATTCCAGAATTTTTGAATGAATTTTTATCTAAAGAAGCTTTACTTACAAATGTTGCAGTAGATTTTTCTAATGATTTTCCAAAAGAAGAAAACATTGGTCGTGAATACACTGGTTGTGGTGTTGGAATAGAAGCATTAGGATCACCCATTTGCGAACAAGAAATACTTCCACCTTGCAAAACCATTTCAGGTTTAACACCAAAAAAAGCAGTATCCCAAATGACTATATCGGCACGTTTATTCTTTTCAATACTGCCAATATGATCGGAAATACCATGAGCAATGGCAGGATTAATTGTATATTTAGCTATATAACGTTTAACACGTAAATTATCATTATCTCCCTGCTCTTCCTTTAATTGTCCACGTTGTACTTTCATTTTATGTGCTGTTTGCCATGTTCTTATAATAACTTCACCAACACGCCCCATTGCTTGACTATCAGATGCAATGATTGAAAATGCACCCATGTCATGGAGTATATCTTCTGCAGCGATGGTCTCTTTACGAATTCGACTTTCAGCAAATGCAACATCTTCTGGAATTGATTTATCAAGGTGATGACAAACCATTAACATATCTAAATGTTCTTCGACTGTATTAACAGTATAAGGTCTTGTTGGGTTTGTTGATGATGGAATAACATATTCTTCACCACAAACTTTTATAATATCAGGCGCATGACCTCCTCCCGCTCCTTCTGTATGAAATGCGTGAATAGTTCTTCCATTAATTGCTTTTATCGTGCTCTCTACAAATCCACTTTCATTCAATGTATCAGTATGAATCATAACTTGAATGTCATGTTCATCAGCAACATTTAAACAATTATCGATAGCTGCAGGAGTTGTGCCCCAATCTTCATGTAATTTTAATGAACTTGCGCCAGCAATTACTTGCTCTTCAAGTGCTTTGGGTAATGAACTATTTCCTTTACCAGCAAAAGCTAAATTCATAGAAAAAGCATCAGCAGATTGTATCATTCTCTCCATATGCCATGGTCCTGGGGTAACAGTCGTTGCTAATGTTCCATGAGCAGGACCCGTTCCTCCTCCTAACATCGTTGTTATACCTGAATGAAGTGCATCATCAATTTGTTGAGGACAAATAAAATGAATATGACTATCAAAGCCTCCTGCTGTAATAATTTTTCCCTCACCTGCAATAATTTCTGTTCCAGGTCCTATAACAATATTTACATTTGGTTGTGTATCTGGATTACCAGCTTTTCCAATCTCATTAATTAAGCCATCTTTAAGCCCAATATCAGCTTTATAAATTCCTTTTACATCAACAATTAAAGCGTTTGTTATAACTGTATCGACCGCACCATCTTGTCGGGATACTTGAGACTGACCCATTCCATCTCGAATGACTTTTCCTCCACCAAATTTTACTTCTTCACCGTATGTTGTTAAATCTTTTTCTACTTCAATAAAAAGTTCTGTGTCAGCAAGTCTAATTTTATCACCGGTTGTTGGACCATACATATCAGCATAAGAATCTCTATTTATTTTTTTCATTACAATTGACCCATTACTTTCTTATTAAAACCAAATATCTTTCTATCTCCAGCTATTGGAATTAATTCTACATCTTTTGATTGACCGGGTTCAAATCGTACAGCTGTTCCTGATGGAATGTCTAAACGCATACCATTTGATTTTTCTCTATCAAATTTTAAATATTCATTAGTTTCAGCAAAATGATAATGGCTTCCAACTTGTATTGGTCGATCGCCACTATTAGAAACTTTTAACGTAATTGAATTACGATCATCATTCAAATTAATATCACTATTTTGTTTTGTTATTACTTCTCCAGGTTTCATTATCTTATCGGCTTATGTACTGTTACTAATTTTGTTCCATCAGGAAATGTTGCTTCTACCTGCACTTCTGGAATCATATCTTGAATTCCATCCATACAATCTTCTTTTTTTACAACATGAGCACCTGTTTCCATTAATTCTGATACCATTTTTCCATCTCTTGCACCTTCTATGACAAAATCTGTTATCAAAGCTATAGCTTCTGGGTAATTAAGTTTAACTCCTCTTTGTAAACGTTTCCTGGCAACATTGGCTGCCATGCTGACCATTAACTTATCTTTTTCTCTTGGTGTTAATTTCATTTATAAATACCAACTATTAGGAACTTTATCATGAATAATATTTTCTAAAATATAATTTAGTGTTTTTTTTAAATCATAATTATCATTAGCTAAACACCTTATAACAATTTTATTATTCCAAGTAGAAATTTCACAATAAATATTAGTTATTTTTTTAATAATTTTTATTAAATCATCTTTAATTTGATCCACAATATATCCAAATATTAAAATTGTTGAAAAAGCTGAGTTTTTATTAATTGAAAATTTATTATTAAATATTTGATGTGTATATTGATTAATATTTATTGATTCAAAATGTTTAATTTGATTATCTATATTAACTTTCCAATGATCTAAAAAAAATAAGTTATTAATTTCTTCTGACATCGCTTTTCTTCCTAATATTAGAGTTTCACAAAGAAATAAATTAGAACATTTATCTAAATTAATATTTATATTTCTTTTCAATTTTGAATTATTAAAAAGTATTAATTCTTTTGGAAGCCAATTAATATTAGAATTTTTGATTGAAATATTTACATCAATGTGAGCAGGATCTCCAACACCTGCATATATTTTTTCTGCCGCTTGAGTGGTTATGTTAGTTTTTGAATTTTCTATTTTGATATTTGTTTTAATAATATCATTACATGTTGTGCCTCCACTTGTATTAAGTAAAACGAATTCTTTATTTTTGTTATAACTATTTGGAATTAAAACTTTGGATGAACCCTTTTGAAATAATTTTTTTACTTCATTGTCTAAAATTTTTAAGTCTATTACACCTTCAGATCTTTGTAATTTTTTTAACATTATTATTATTATGTATTAAAATAATTTATAAACTTTAATCGTAAATTAAAATACCAAAAAATATTAGCAGTTTTGGATAAGTTAAATACGCATATCTGAATTGTTAAGTTAGTGTTTCTATAAGTTCCTAAAATTTTTAAGATGAATTTGATACAATTTTTTAGAGAGGAAATAATATGAAAAAATTTATCATTATATTATTTATAAGCTTTTTAAGTTTAAAAGCATACGCAGAAACAATTAAAGTCGGAGTATTGCATTCCTTATCTGGTTCTTTGGGTATTTCGGAGACAACCTTAAAAGATACAATGCTGTTCATGATTGATGAACAAAATAAAAAAGGAGGTCTTTTAGGAAAACAATTGGAGGCTGTTGTAGTTGATCCAGCATCAGATTGGCCACTATTTGCTGAAAAAGCAAGAGAGCTGCTTACTGTTCAAGAAGTAGATGTAATATTTGGTTGTTGGACTTCAGTTTCAAGAAAATCCGTTTTACCAGTAATTGAAGAATTAAATGGATTACTATTTTACCCAGTTCAATATGAAGGTGAAGAAAGTTCGAAGAATGTTTTCTATACTGGAGCAGCACCTAACCAACAAGCAATACCAGCTACTGATTATTATTTAGAAGAACTTGGTGTCGAAAAATTTGCTTTATTAGGAACAGATTATGTTTATCCAAGAACTACCAACAGAATTTTAAATCAGTATTTAATTGATAAAGGTATTCCAGAGTCTGATATTTTTGTAAATTATACGCCATTTGGTCATGATGATTGGTCAAAAATAGTAGCTGATGTTGTCGCATTGAGTGCAGATGGAAAAAAAGTAGGTGTAATATCAACCATTAATGGTGATGCTAACATAGGCTTTTATAAAGAATTAGCAGCAGCAAATGTAAGTGCTGATGATATTCCTGTTGTTGCATTTTCAGTTGGTGAAGAAGAACTCTCAGGTTTAGATACATCTAACTTAGTTGGTCATTTGGCAGCTTGGAATTATTTCCAATCAGCTGACACTGATATAAATGCAGAATTTGTTGCTAAATGGAAAGAAAAAATGGGTGAGGATCGAGTTACTAATGATCCCATGGAAGCTCATGTAATTGGTTTTAATATGTATGTTAAAGCTGTTGAAGCTGCTGGCACAACTGATGTAGATGCAGTGAGAGAGCAAATGTATGGATTAAAAGTTCCAAATCTAACAGGTGGTATGGCTGAGATGCTTCCAAATCATCATTTATCAAAACCAGTACTTATTGGAGAGATACTAGAAGATGGACAATTTGATATTATAAGTCAAACTGAGGAAGTGCCAGGAGATGCATGGACAGATCATTTAGCTGAATCAGCTGTGTTAAAATCAGACTGGAAAGATTTAGGATGTGGTATGTACAATACTGACACTAATTCTTGTGTTCAAATAAAATCAAATTATTAAATACTATTAAGACTAAATGCTGTTGATTAACTACCAATAGCATTTAGTTTAATCTAATAATGAAACATGTTTTCAATTCTTTTTTATTAATATTTTTCTTATTAATTTCTTTTAGTGTTCACTCAAATACAACAATTCAAGAATTTATTAATAGTAATTACAAATTAATATCAAAAAGTTCATCTAAAACAGTTGACCCAGTTTTAAATGATATAAAAATTTTTAATCAAGATGATGTAAAAAAATTCTTAATTCTTTGGAAATCAAAAGAACTATCAATAATTAAAGATTCTAATCTTATAGTTTATACAGAAAAAAAAGAAGATACCATTATTGCTTATGACATATTCAATAATAATGAAATTGGTAAATTTACAAAAAAACAATTAAAAAGTATAAAACCTAATAGTGGAGTAAGGTCTAAAATTGACTCAGCTCTCGTAGAATATCAAATTTTAGATGAAGATATAAATGTTAGAAGAGAAAGTCTTCAATCTTTAAAGAGAGATATTCAGAAAACTCATCTCAAAATTTTAAGAACAGCATATGAAAATGAGATCGACAATAATTTTAGAGAGGAAATCAATAAAGTCTTAAATTTTGCAATTTTAAAGTTTAGTAAATCAGAACAGGAAAAATTAGATGTTTTAAGTTTTTTTTCAAATGATACATCCTTAGAAGTTAGAGCTTCTTTAAATAATTTATTAAATACATCAGATATTCTCTTTACAAATAATAAAAAAATTATGGGAAATATAGCTAGAAAAATTATTCCAAACAAAACATATAAGAACAATGATGGTACATCTAATTATATTTTATCTTCGTATTCTAGTAATAAGCCTGAGTTAACTTATAATGACGCTTACGATTTATTAAGTAATAATAAAAAAGTTTTACCAAGAATTACAAAAAAAATAATAAAAGAAAGTCTAGTTTCAAATATCAAAAAACTAAAAAATGCAGGCTTTGATATTAGCTCACTAAATAATGATTTAAATAGATTGGATGCTTACAACTATTTAGCCTCTATTAATGTTGTACCCCCTTTTATATCAAAGGAAGAAATTAAAAACTCAGTAGATAAATTTACTTTTTATACTGAGTATGATGAAATCTCATCACAAGTAACAAACAAGACAAAAGAGACTCTTAAAAATATAAATTTTAGAGTGAATATCTATAGGTATATCGATCTTTTTGTAGATGGTATTAGTTTATCATCCATTTATTTTTTAGGAGCAATCGGTCTTGCAATTACTTTTGGGGTCATGAGGGTTATAAATATGGCTCACGGTGAATTTATAATGATGGGCGCTTATACTGGTTACGTCGTTCAGCAATATATACCAAATCACACCATATCGATACTGATTGCCCTGCCATTAGCATTTATAATTACATTTGGCGCAGGAGTATTATTAGAAAGATTGGTTATTCGGCACTTATATAAAAATCCACTTGATACTTTATTGGCCACTTTTGGAATAAGTATAGCTTTACAGCAATTGGCTAAAAATATCTTTGGTACTCAAGCACGTCCTTTGACTGCACCCTCTTGGCTTGATGGAGCGCTCTCAATTAACGATGATTTATCGATTAGCTATATTCGAATAGCAATTATTTTAATGGGTATATTGTTTCTATTATTATTACTTTTTATAATGAACAGGACAAGGTTAGGTCTTGAAATTAGAGCTGTTACTCAAAACCCAATAATGGCATCTAATATGGGAATTAATCCTGATAGAATTAATATGTTAACATTTGGTTTTGGATCAGCAATTGCAGGAATTGCGGGTGTTGCAATTGGACTATTTTCTAAAGTTACATCAGAATTGGGAACTGAATATATTGTTCAGAGCTTCATGACCGTAGTAGTTGGAGGAGTAGGAAATATATTTGGTACTTTAGCCGGAGCAGCATTAATTGGTTTTCTTCAAAAAATTATTGAATGGTTCAATCCATCAAATACTCTTGCAGCTCAAACATACATGATTATTTTTATTATTTTATTTATACAATTTAGACCTCGTGGAATATTTGCATTAAAAGGCAGGGTTAAAGATGTTTAATAGTTTATTAAAAGATACAAATCATAGACAGGTTTTATTTTTTTGTATCACCATTATTTTATTTAGTTTTATAATAACTTTATTAAGTGATCTATTTTCAATAAATTTTATTTCTACTAGCTTTATTAAAACATTGGGTAAAACCCTATGTTTATGCGTTATAGCTTTATCTATGGATGTTGTTTGGGGATACTGTGGTATTTTATCTTTAGGGCATTTTGCATTTTTTGGGCTTGGCGGATACATGATTGGTATGTGGTTAATGTACAAAAGAACTGAAATAATTGTACTTACTGCTTCGATATCAGAGTCATTACCTTTAACTCCACAAGAAATATCTGATGCTATAGGGAATCAAATATTTGGAGTTGTTGGTGGATCTGAAATACCGTTAATATGGGCATATGCAGATAATTTTTATTTCCAACTTGCAATGGTTATTTTTATTCCTGGTTTACTTGCTTTTGTTTTTGGCTGGTTAGCATTTAGATCTAGAGTTACTGGAGTTTACTTATCTATTTTAACTCAAGCAATGACTCTAGCTTTATCTCTCTATTTATTTCAAAATGATAGCGGTTTAAGAGGAAATAATGGACTATCAGGACTTCAAAATATCCCAGGATATGATGATACCTCTCAATTTGTTATTTCCATTTATTTTTTTTGGGCTAGTGCATTGTTTTTAATATTAGTATTTATCTTCTTTTTTTATTTGGTTAATAGTAAGTTTGGCTCAATTATTACTGCAATAAGAGATGATGAAACTAGAATTAGATTTCTTGGCTATCATGTTGAATCATATAAATTATTTGTTTTTGTACTAACTGCTGTTATTTCAGCTTTAGCTGGTGCATTATATTATCCTCAAGCTGGTATAATAAATCCAGCTGAAATCGCACCTATTGCATCAATATATTTAGCTGTATGGGTAGCAATAGGAGGTAGAGGAAATTTATATGGGGCTATAATAGGTGCTGCATCAGTTTCGTTAATATCTTCATGGTTTACAAGTGGTCAGGCACCGAGCATATCGTTGATATTTTATAAAATTGAATGGGTAAATTGGTGGACAGTAATTTTAGGACTAGGATTTGTTATTGTAACTTTAATTAGTAGAGAAGGTATTTTTGGTTTTTTAAAAAGCATATTTATAAGAAAAGTATGAATAATCTTTTAGAGGTAAAAAATATTTCTGTTTCATTTGATGGTTTCAAAGCAGTTAATAATTTAAGTTTCAGGATAGGATATAACGAAATTAAAGCTGTTATTGGACCTAACGGAGCAGGTAAAACAACTTTCATGGACATAATAACAGGACAAACTAAACCAGATAATGGCGATGTTTTATGGACAGATAAACAGTACTCATTATTATTATTAAAAGAGTCCGAAATTGCACAACTAGGAGTCGGTAGGAAATTTCAAAAACCAACAATTTTTGAAAATAAAACTGTTTTACAAAATTTAATAATTTCGCAAAAAAAAATTAGAAATCCATTCAATGTAATTTTTCAATCATTTAATTCTTTAGATGAAGAAAAAATAAATAAAATTTTAAAAGAAATTAATTTATTTGAAATTAAATCTAAGATTTCCGGAGAATTGAGCCATGGTCAAAAACAATGGTTAGAAATAGGTATGTTATTAACTCAAGAACCAAAACTATTATTAGTTGATGAACCTGCAGCTGGTATGACTACAGAAGAAAGACAACAAACGGTAAAGATTCTAAAAAAGCTTTCCTTAAAAAAATCTATAATTGTTGTTGAGCATGATATGGAATTTATAAAAGATTTAGAATGCAATGTAACAGTCTTACATGATGGTTCAATTTTATCAGAAGGAACAATTAATGAAGTTTCAAATGATGAAAATGTTATTGAAGTTTATTTAGGAAGATAGATGATTAAATTAGAAAATATAAATTTACATTATGGTTCATCACAAATTCTTCATAATGTTAATATGGAAATTCAAGAAGGTAGGATAACAACACTAATGGGCTCTAACGGTGTAGGAAAAACATCATTATTAAAAATGTTAACTGGAATTCATAATCCTTCTTCCGGAGATTATTTTTATCAAAATATAAATATGAATAACGAGAAATCACATAATCTTGCAAAAAAAGGTATTGGTTATGTTCCTCAAGGTAGGTTTATATTCCCTTTGTTGTCAGTTAGAGAAAACCTAGAAATAGGGTTTGGATGTTTAAAACCACAAGATCATTTTATTCCAGAAGAAATATTTGATTTATTTCCAATTTTAAAAAAAATGATTGACAGAAGAGGTGGAGATTTATCTGGAGGGCAACAACAACAATTAGCTATTGCAAGAGCTCTCATAACAAAACCTAAAGTATTATTAATGGATGAACCTACTGAAGGAATTCAACCAAATATAATAAAACTAATTGGTGATATAATTCACTATTTAAAAAATGAAAAAAAAATGTCGATATTTCTTGTTGAACAATATTTTGAATTTGCTTTTAAGTTATCTGATTATATTTTTATAATGCGAAGAGGTAGTATAACTAAAGAAGGTATTAAAGATCAATTAGATAAAGAATTTATAAAAAACGAATTAAGTATTGTAAATTGAAAGTATTTAATATTTTTTAAAATAGTGCCTCTAGCTGTATTAATTAATACTAGTTCTTTATATTCATTATAATTTTTAGGATTAGGATTTTACTACAGCCACTCTGAAAAAACTTTTTAAAATTATTATCACATAATTTTAGATCAATTTTTAAATTAGATCTTTAAATCTCTGTAGTAATTTTTCCATTATTGTTTGATTAAATATCATCGAAACAAAATTTAAGAAAATAAAATACTTAATGCTTTAAGATTAAAAATTATTAATAAATAATAGTGAAACTTAATTTTTCCTATAAATATTACCAACAAAAAACAAACCAAAGGATACTGAGAAACCTATTCCTATTGCATAAATTAGTGTTCCTATTCCAACAATTCCACCTAAAAAAAAACCTATTACTACCGCAGATATTTCAAGCAGTGTTCTAATAATTGAAATTGAAAAATTAGTTTGCTTATTTAATCCAGTCATTAATCCATCTCTTGGTCCTGGTCCTAAATTTGCAGCTAAATAAAAACCACTTCCAATACCTATTATTAAAATACCAATTAATACTTGTAAAAATTTAAATAAGAAATCTTTAGGATAAGGAAGATAGATCAATGAAAGATCTAAAATAATAGATATTAAAATTGCATTTAATATTGTTCCAATACCTGGCTTTTGTTTAAGTGGAAACCAAAGTAACAATACTGCAACACTTACAAAAAATGTTGTAATACCTATTGTGTAACCAGTTTTAAATGCTAATCCCTGATGTAACACGAACCAAGGAGACACTCCTAAATTTGCAGTAATTAATAATGCTTCACCAATACCAAAAAGTATAAGTCCAAAAACTAAATAAAAGATTGTAATTTTTTTTGGCTTAAGATTATATTCTAATGGGGAGCTCCAATATAATTTTGGAATTTCTTTAAGCCTTAATATGTAAATAAAAATTTTTACCATCTAAGACTCATGCAGCTCAAACCTGCATCAACCTTTAGTATTTCTTGAACATTAACTTTTATAATATTAAAATTTTTAGATAAGATTTCTTCAGTTTTAATAAAACCATCTGGAATTAATAACTTATTATTTATACGAATACAGTTTGCTGCATTTTCTTCACCTGATGGTAATTCAATTAAATTATAATTTTTTTTTAAATAATCTAATTTTGACATTTTATTACTTACTAAAATTAAATCATCATCTATTAAACTGCATTCTGACTTAAAATGCAGAATATTTTTTGGTGTGTGGCAAATTTCAACAGTTGCGCCTAGTGATACAAGTAAATTTGATAAATTTTCTGCACCCAATTTATCAGTTCTATTTGATAAACCTATAATAAAGTGATCATTGATATTTAATATATCTCCACCTTCTATTGTTCCTTTTTCGACAATTAATATTTTTTCAAAGTATTTACCTATTTCGTTTTTAATTATTTTTGCTTCACCATTTCTTGTAGAGTCACATGGGTTTAATATAATAATATTTTTTTTGTAGATTAAGGCAGGATCTTCAACAAAAATACTGTCGGGATATTGTTCTAAACTATTTAATAAAGTTATATTTAGACCCGCTTCTTCAAGGGAAGAAATATAATTTTTATGTATTTCTAAAACTTTTTCATAACTAGGATTTAAATACTGAGAACTCAAAGCATTTTGAATACTCTTGTTAGGCTTTCTAATAATTGCATTTGTGAATTTATATGTCATATTTGGCGTGCCCGGCATGATTCGAACATGCGGCCCCCAGATTAGGAATCTGGTGCTCTATCCTACTGAGCTACGGGCACTTATTTTAATGATGATGCTTCATATGATCAACTAATTCTTTATGCTCTTCTAATAAAAGATCCAAACTGTTATTAAGATCTAAAGCATTAGACCATGACTCAATATCGAGTTTTCCTTTATCTAAGTATTTTAATATTCTCTTTATATCTTCAATATTTTTAAAATCTTTATCTGTCATTTATTTCCTTAATAATAATGTTACTTTTTTTATTTTACCGCTCCTTCAGTTAAACCTGATATAAAATATTTACCAATAAATACAAATAATACAATAACTGGTAAACTTGCAAGGACGGCGCCGGATAACAAAAAACCCCAATCAATTTGATATTGACCTACTATTCCTGCTAAACCAACAGGTAGGGTTTTTAAATCATCACCACTTATTAGTATTGATGCAAAAAGATATTCAGTCCAAGATATAATAAAACAAAAAATTGAGACACTGGCTATACCTGGCGCAGCTAAGGGAACAATAATTCTAGAAATGACAATATACCGAGAAGCTCCATCGATATAAGCAGCCTCCTCTATTTCATTTGGTATTAACTTAAAGAATGCTTTAAGCATCCATACCGCAAATGGTGTCGCAAATAATACATTTACAATAATCAATGCAAAATAACTGTTAAGTAAATTAACTTTTGCAAATAATAAATAAATAGGAACTAGTAAAATAACTCCAGGAAATGCGTAGGTAACAAGAAGTGAATATTCTACAAATTTATTTCCATAAAATTTTAGTTTATGTAACCCATATGCAGCAGATACTGATAGGATAATTGAGATTATCATTGAAGAAAATGAGACAATTAAACTATTTTTTAAATATATAAAAAAATCAGAGTTAAATAAAATTTTATTATAATGCTCTAAAGTAAAGGATCTTGGAATAATAGTTGTAGATGTTGAAATTATTTCTTCAGGACTTTTAAAAGAAGATGTTATGATCCAAAAAAAAGGAAAGAAAAAAACTAAAATAATAATTATTAGCGATAAGCTTAAAAATATAAGTTTTATATTATCTTCTTTAATCATCTTCTTTTGGAGCCATAGATTTAATAAAAATTATGGAAAATAATAATAGTAAGAAACTTGTTATTATTGATAAAGTTGCAGCCTGACTAATTCTAAATTTAGTAAAAGCAGTTTCGTAAATTAATAATGGTAATGTAGTAGTAGCACTTGATGGACCACCTTTTGTAATTAGCCATATAATATCAAAAATATTGAATGATAATAATGTACCAACTAATCCCAGAACAAAAAGAACACTTTTAAGATTTGGAAAAGTAATAAAAAGAAATTGTTGAATAAAATTAGCTCCATCAACTTTTGACGCATCATACATTTCTCTATTTATGGAATTAAGTCCAGAAAGAATAATTAATGCCAAAAATGGACTCCACCTCCATGAATTTATAAGAACTAAGCTAATAAAAGCTTTATTTGGAGAGCTAAAAAAACCAGTTGCTTCATCAAGAATTCCTAAATCAATTAAAACTGAATTAATTACACCGCTACTACTGCTTAACATTAATTTCCAAATTACAACAACAACTACGGTAGGAATGATAAATGATAAAATAATCCAATTAGCCATAATTTTTTTACCAGGAAATTTATAATTAATTGTTAATGCAATTGTAAAAGCAAAAAATGTTTGGCAGATTGCATTTCCAATTACCCAGTAAAAACTATTCAATGATGCATTTAAAAAATTAGATTTACCAAGTAATTTTATGTAATTATCAATACCTACAAATTTTCCTGACGTACCTATAATTTTTACATTAAATAAACTTAATTCAAAAGCTATGTAAATTGGAACTAAAATAATAAGAGATATCCAAATAACTAATGGAGATACAAATAACCAACCTTCAATATTATTTTTTTTCACAGAAATGTCAGCACCTCTAATAGAGGTGCTGAAAATATTATAAATTATTCAATAGCTTCAGTCATTATTTCCATACCTTCACTAACTGCATCTTTTGCACTTTTGTCATCAATTAAAGTTAGTTGAAGAGTTTGAGCTAATAAATTCTGAGCTGAAATAGAAGATATACTTGTAAAAGTATTACCATTCGTAAAACCAAATAGACTTCCTCTTGTTGAGTTATCTAACATTGTTTCTACTTGTGATTTGTATTTTACAACAACAGGATCATCCCAATAAGTTGAATCTTTACTTCCAGCTTCAGTTATAGGTAAAAATAATCCTGGTTCCATATTTATAAATCTACCATAGTTGCCAGGTTCCATTAGGAAGCTTAGAAACTTCTTAGAAGCATCCATTTTTGCTTCATCAGCAGTCATAATCATTGCAGAGTTAACATATGAAACAGTTCCTGCTCTATGAGCTTTCCCGTTTGCATAAGGTATTTGTATAACACCTAAATCACTGGCATCACCACCAGCTTGTGAGTCGTAAGTAGATATAACAGTAAACTGTAATATCATTGCACAACCTTTACTTGCAAAACAAGCTTCTGCTTCTCCCCAAGTCCAGTTTGCTGCATCAGGAGCAGAATATTGATATAATTCTTTGTAGACATCATAAGCTGCTACCGTTTGAGGATTATCAAATCTTAAAGTTCCATCAGAATTATAAATTTCTTCAGCACCTGAATTAACCATGAAACTATAAATTGTTTGATCAGTATAAAGTTGTTTGTTACCAGGAAGACCTATTCCGTAAACACCATCTTTAGTTAAAGCTTTAGCTGCTTTTTTAAGATCAGACCAAGTTTTTGGAGGTTCTATTCCAGCTGCTTCAAAATCACTTTTTCTATACCATAGTGAGAGTGCCATATTCCAAAGTGGTACAGCATAGGTGTGTCCATTATATGTGTATTGATCAAGTGCTTTTTGATAGAAACCGTACTTTGCATCAAGTTCTGCAACAAAATCTTCTACTGGTTGTGCTGCACCCATTTCTGCTAGAATTGGAGTGAAATCTGGAATACCTACCAGTAATTCTGGTGCTGTTCCAGCAGCAACAGAGGCAGGAGCTTTTGCATAAATTTCCCCCCAGTTTTGTACTTCTTGGGAAACATTTATATCAGGGTTTGCTGCATTAAATTCATCTATTAACGTTTGAATTCTATCAACTCTATGTGGAACACCTTCCATATGCCAAAATGTAACAT
>OCZA010000425.1_pt1 | contig 14673 bp, 25 predicted proteins | sample 1539021 | NCBI WGS metagenome assembly OCZA01 (sample SAMEA2619376, study PRJEB22493) | marine metagenome | biome: marine biome (ENVO:00000447); feature: surface water layer (ENVO:00002042); material: "saline water (ENVO:00002010), including plankton (ENVO:xxxxxxxx)" | depth 5 m | reverse complement strand
AAAGCAACTCAAATGTCAGAATTTAACAAAATGGTATTTTCGGTTCCTCTTTCCGCAAGCAAATTTGACATAAAATTATCAATAGAAAAAATTTTTTCAGTGAAAGTTAAGTCTGTGAATACCATATTACTTAAAGGAAAGGTTAAAAGATTTAAAGGAATTTTAGGTCGAAGAGCAAATACAAAAAAAGCTATAATTACTCTTGCGCCTGGTAATACGATAGATTTGTCAGTGGGGGTATAATATGGCATTAAAACAATATAAACCGAACACACCCGGTCAAAGAGGATTAGTTCTTGTAGATAAATCTGAATTGTACAAAGGTAAGCCTGAGAAAAGATTAACTGAAGGCCTTAGTAAAAATGGAGGAAGAAATCACTCTGGTAAAATTACAATGTGGCAAAGAGGTGGTGGACACAAAAGAAGATATAGAATAATAGACTTTAAAAGGAATAAGTTTGATATAAATGGTATGGTTGAACGTATAGAATATGATCCAAATCGTTCAGCATATATTGCTCTAATAAAATATGAAGATAATGAATTGAGGTACATTCTAGCTCCTCAAAGACTAAGTGTGGGAGATAAAGTTATATCGTCTAATAAAGCTGATATTAAGCCTGGAAACTGTATGCCACTTTCATCTGTGCCAGTTGGTACTATCATTCATAATGTTGAACTTAAACCTGGTAAAGGAGGGCAAATTGCTCGTTCAGCAGGATCCTACGTACAACTTATAGGTAAAGATTTATCTTATTCAATCTTGCGATTAGTATCTGGTGAAGTCAGATTTGTACTCTCTTCTTGCTTGTGTGCAATTGGAGCTGTGTCAAATCCTGATAATCAAAACACTAACTTAGGAAAAGCTGGTAGAAATAGATGGTTGGGAAAAAGACCTTCTGTAAGAGGTGTTGCCATGAACCCAGTTGATCATCCTCATGGTGGAGGTGAAGGAAGAACATCTGGCGGCAGGCACCCAGTTACTCCCTGGGGCAAGCCTACAAAAGGATATAGAACAAGAAATAATAAAAGAACTGATAAATTAATAATTAGAAGAAGAAAAGCGTAAGGTTAACTCAATGTCTAGATCTATTTGGAAAGGTCCCTTTGTGGACGGCTATTTACTAAAAAAAGCTGATATAGCAAGAGAATCAGGAAGAAATGACGTAATAAAAACTTGGTCGAGGAGATCTACAGTTATGCCTCAATTCGTTGGGCTTACATTTGGTGTGTACAATGGTAAAAAATTTATACCTGTAACAATCACTGAAACTATGGTGGGGCATAAATTGGGAGAATTTTCACCTACAAGGACTTATTATGGTCATACAGCTGACAAAAAGTCAAAGCGATAGAGGTAAAGATGGGGAAAGAGAAAAACAAAAGACGAGAACTGGACAACGAGGCAAAAGTTGTGTTGAAAAATATTAGAATTAGTCCGCAAAAACTTAATCTTGTAGCTCAGATGATTAGAAAGCAAACTGCGTCTAAGGCTATTTCTATTTTACAATTTTCTAAACGAAGAATATCTAATGATGTTGAAAAGGCACTAAGGTCAGCTATAGCTAACGCTGAAAATAATCATTCACTAGATATAGACAAACTTATTGTAAAAGAAGCTTATGTTGGCAAAGGGTTGGTTATGAAACGTTTTCATGCTCGAGCAAGAGGTCGTGGTGCCAAAATTATAAAACCTTTTTCTCATCTAACAATTTTATTGTCCGAACAGGAAGGTAAATAATATGGGTCAAAAAACACAACCAATTGGATTTAGATTAGGCATTAACCGTACTTGGGACTCTAGGTGGTTTGGTGGAAAGTCTTATGCTGACTTGCTTCACCAAGATATAAATCTTAGAAAGTATTTGTTTGATAAGTTAAAAGCAGCCGCAGTTAGTAAAATTGTCATTGAAAGGCCTGCTGGAAGAGCTAAAATTTCAATATATGCTGGAAGGCCCGGATTAGTTATTGGTAAAAAAGGTCAAGATATCGAAACTTTAAAAAATATACTAAGTAAGCAAATTGGTTCTGAGGTAAGTCTTAATATAATAGAAATAAGAAAACCAGAGATTGATGCTAAATTAGTTGCTGACGGCATCGCTCAGCAACTTGAAAGAAGAGTTGCTTTCAGAAGAGCAATGAAAAGGGCCGTTCAGAGTGCAATCAGACTAGGAGCTCAAGGCGTTAGAATAAATTGCGCAGGTAGGCTTGGCGGTGCTGAGATTGCTAGAACTGAATGGTATAGAGAAGGTAGAGTTCCTTTGCATACTTTGAGGGCAGATGTTGATTATGGGGAGGCAACTGCATTTACGACTTATGGTGCGACTGGAATAAAAGTTTGGATTTTCAAAGGCGAAGTTATGGAACATGATCCTATGGCTCAAGATAAAAAAATGCAAGGTGCTGTCAAAGGTTCAAATATCAAATCTATGGATCAGGGGTAAAAATGTTACAGCCTAAAAGAACAAAATTTAGAAAAGCTCATAAAGGTAGAATTCATGGCCTAGCCAAGGGTGGAACAAAACTTAATTTTGGATCGTTTGGGCTCAAAGCTGTTGAGCCTGAAAGAGTTACAGCAAGACAAATCGAAGCTGCTAGAAGAGCCATAACTAGACATTTAAGGAGAGCAGGTAGGGTATGGATAAGGATATTTCCAGACGTTCCAGTTTCAACTAAGCCAGCCGAAGTTAGAATGGGTAAAGGTAAGGGATCACCTGATTTTTGGGTTTGTAGAATAAAGCCTGGTAGGATTATGTTTGAACTTGATGGCGTTTCAGAAATTGCTGCTAAAGAAGCTTTGAGTTTAGCCGCGGCAAAACTACCTATGCATACTAAAGTTGTTAAAAGATTGGGTGAATAATAAAAGAGGAATAAATGGCAAAGCACAAGTCCAAAGATTTAAAAGTTAAGACTAATGATGAACTTAAAGAGCAGATAAAATTGTTAAGAAAAGAACAGTTTAACCTTCGCTTCCAGGTATCAAATGGACAGAATGAAAATCCTGCCAGATTTAAGCAAATTAGAAAAGAAATAGCTTGTATAAAAACAATTTTGAACAATGTTGTATTAACTAAAGGTTGAGGACTAAATTATATGCCAAAAAGAATTTTAACAGGTAAAGTTACAAGTAATAAGTCAGATAAAACAATAACTGTTTTAGTTGAAAGAAAAATTATGCATCCGATGTACAAAAAATTTGTAACAAAATCTAAGAAATTTTCTGTTCATGACAGTGAAAATAAGTTCAATATTGGGGATATTGTGAGCATAAGAGAGTGCAATCCTATTTCTAAAAACAAGCGTTTTGAAGTTATATATTAATTGGAATTTTTCTTGGAGATATAATATGATACAAATGCAAAGTAATCTCGAAGTTGCAGACAACTCTGGTGCAAGAAGAGTTCAATGTATTAAAGTTTTGGGTGGATCTGGTCGTACATCAGCTGCGGTTGGAGATGTTATAGTGGTTTCAATTAAAGAAGCTATTCCTAGAGGTCGTGTAAAAAAAGGTGACGTTCATAGAGCTGTCATAGTTAGGACTGCGAAAGAAGTTAGACGAAATGATGGAACTTGCATTAGATTTGATAAAAATGCTGCAGTTTTGGTTAATAAAAGTAACGAGCCAATAGGTACAAGAATATTTGGTCCTGTTACACGAGAATTACGTAGCAGAAAATTTATGAAAATAGTTTCTCTAGCTCCTGAGGTTTTATAATGAATAAGAAGTTTAAAATTAAAAAGGGTGACTCAGTTATTGTAATTACCGGTAAGGACAAAGGTAAATTAGGTAACGTTTTATCTATATTAAAAGATAAAGATAGAGTTATTGTTCAAGGAGTTAATATCATTAAGCGGCATAGAAAAGCGACACAAGAAAGCCCGGGTAAAATTGAAGAAATAGAGGCCTCTATTCATATTTCAAATGTTTCGCATGTTGATCCCGATAATGGTAAACCAACAAGAGTTAAGTACGAGATTAAAGATGGTGTCAAGAAAAGAATGTCTGTTGTGTCAGGCTCTTTATTAGACAAGTAAAATGGAGATTTAAATGACAGTCCGCTTGTATGAAAAATATAAAAAAGAAATTACTAACACTCTAAAAGACAAATTCAATTATAAGAATGATTTAGAAATACCAAAACTTGAAAAGATTGTAATTAACATGGGTGTAGGCGAAGCAGTAAAAGACAGTAAAAAAATTGAAGTTGCTGTTAAGGAGTTGGCTGCAATAAGTGGTCAAAAACCTGTAGTAACCAAATCAAAAAAAGCTAATGCGAGCTTTAAATTAAGAGAAGGGATGCCTATTGGAGTAAAAGTAACCCTTAGAAAAAATAAAATGTATGAGTTCATAGATAGGTTTGTCAATGTGGCGTTACCGAGAGTTCGAGATTTCAGAGGAGTTAATCCAAAGAGTTTTGATGGTAATGGCAATTTCGCACTTGGCTTAAAAGAACAATTTGTTTTTCCTGAGATTGAGTATGACAACGTGGATTCTGTTAGAGGTATGGATATAATTTTTGTTACTTCAGCTAAATCAGATGATGAAGGAAAAGAGTTATTAAGCGGATTTGATTTTCCATTTAGTTCACAATAATTTTACTAGGAGATATAGATGGCCAAAAAAAGTGCTATCCAAAAAAACTTGAATAAAGAAACACAAGTAAAAAAAAATAAATCACGAAGAGATAGATTAAAAGCAATTTGTAGTAATAGATCTCTTCCTATTGAAGAGCGTTTTGAAGCTCAACTCAAATTATCTGAAATGCCCAGAAATGGAGCAAAGATTAGGCTTAGAAATAGATGTCTAATTACAGGTAGACCTCGTGGCTATTATAGGAAAGTTAAAATGTCACGTATTGCATTAAGGGAATTAGCTTTATCTGGGCAGATTCCAGGTATGGTTAAATCAAGTTGGTAGAAAGGTATTAATTATGTCAATGAGTGATACGCTTGGAGATATGTTAACTAGAATTAGAAATGGTCAGTCAGCTAATAAAGCAGTTGTAGAAGCTCCTGCGTCTAGATTTAGAGCAAACGTTTTAGATGTTTTAAAAAGGGAAGGTTATATTCGTAATTTTTCTAAATTTGAAAGGCGGCCTGGAATTCATGAATTTAAAATAGAATTAAAATACTATGAAGGTAAACCTGTAATAAGTGAAATAAAAAGAGTATCAACCCCTGGTAGAAGAGTTTACTCGAGTATAAGCGATTTACCAAGAACATATAATGGTCTTGGAATATCAATATTATCAACTCCAAGAGGTGTTATGAGCGATAATGAAGCAAGAGCTGCCCATGTTGGTGGTGAAGTTCTTTGCCAAGTATTTTAGGAGTATAAAAAGATGTCTAGAATTGGTCAGGCCATTATAAAAATTCCCGATGGTATTGAAGTTAAGCACGAAGGTAATAATTTCTGGGCAAAGGGGTTAAAAGGTGAATTAACTGCTCCAGTGAGTAGTACTGTTAATGTTACGATAAAAGATAAGACAATATCAGTTGAACCAAAAAATAATGATGCAAAAAGTAAGGCGATTTGGGGTACAACTCGAGCTCTTATAAACAATGCTGTTTCAGGTGTTAGTCAAGGTTTTACAAAAGATATGGAGATTGTAGGTGTTGGTTATAGAGGTGCATTACAAGGTAAGATATTATCACTTAGCCTAGGTCTTAGTCACCCCGTTGAAATTGAAGTACCTGAGGGTATTCTGGTGAAGATGGATGGAAACACAAAATTTACAATTTCTGGTGCTGATAAACAGAAACTTGGTGAATTTGCAGCAATGATAAGATCAAAAAGACCTCCGGAACCATTTAAAGGGAAAGGAATAAGATATGCTGACGAATTTATTTTACGTAAAGAAGGTAAGAAAAAATAGAGGTATTTATGAATAATTCAATGTCCCTTCATAATAGAAGAAAAAATAGAAATAGAAAAGCTTTGAAAATTAAGGCATTTGGTAAATTAAGATTAACTGTCTTTAGGTCAAGTAAACATATTTATGGTCAAATAATTGATGATAATAAAGGTATAACTGTTGCATCAGCTTCAAGTCTAGAAACTAACGTAAAAAAACAATTTAAAAATTGTGGAAATAAAGAAGCTGCTACCTCTGTAGGTAAATTAATAGCTGAAAAGGCTCTTACAAAAGGAATAAAAAAAGTTGTCTTTGATAGAGGTGGATATATTTATCATGGCAGAGTAAAGAACCTAGCAGAAGCAGCTAGAGAAGGTGGATTAATATTTTAGGGGTTTGTAATGGCAAGAATTGATAAACAAGATAAAAAAAATAATAAAGAAGATAGTGACTTAGTTGATAAGTTAGTTGGTATAAATCGTGTTGCTAAAGTTGTAAAAGGCGGAAGACGTTTTGGATTTGCTGCTCTTGTTGTAGTTGGAGACCAAAGAGGTAAAGTTGGATTTGGTACTGGAAAAGCTAAAGAGGTACCTGAAGCAATAAAAAAAGCTACTGACGATGCAAAAAAAAATATGGTTAAGGTTCCAATGAAGGAAGCCAGAACCTTACATCACGATATGAAAGGTCACTATGGTGCTGGAAGAGTTGTATTAAGGAGCGCTCCATCTGGAACTGGTATAATTGCTGGTGGACCTATGCGAGCTGTATTTGAAACACTTGGGGTACAAGATGTAGTTGCAAAATCAATAGGAACCTCAAACCCACATAATATGATTAAAGCAACATTTGATGCCTTCAACTCAATGAATTCCCCAAGAAGCATTGCTAATAAAAGAAGTAGGAAAGTTGCTGAAATTTTTGGTAATCAACCAAAATCAGAAATAAACAAAAATTCTAAAGCTAGTTAGGTATTGTAATGTCAGATAAGAATACACTCGTTGTTACTCAAAAGAAAAGCCCTATTGGTAGACAATCAGATCAGAAAAAAACGTTGATAGGTCTGGGTTTAAATAAAATTGGTAGAAGCAAAATTTTAAATGATACTCCTTCAATTAGGGGCATGATAAATAAGGTAAAACATCTGGTTGAAGTTAGCTAAAAAATTAAATTAGACTGGATTAGGGGTTAAATATGAATTTAAATGTAATTAAAGATAACAAATACGCAACAAAAAATAAAAAAAGAATTGGCAGAGGTATAGGTTCTGGAACAGGGAAAACTTCTGGAAAAGGTCACAAAGGTCAAAAGGCAAGGTCCGGGGTATCTATTAAAGGTTTTGAAGGTGGCCAAATGCCTATCCACAGAAGATTACCAAAAAGAGGATTTACCAATATAAATAGAGTGCCTTATGTCGTATTAAATTTTAACAGAATACAAAGTCTAATTAATGATAACAAAATTGATCCAAAAAAAATAATTAATTATCAAACGTTATTTGATTTAGGCATAGTTAAAACTATGAAATCAAAAATTAAACTTCTGGCTAAAGGCGAAATAAAAACTAAAATTAATATTGAAGTTGCTGCTGCTTCTAATTCAGCAAAAGAGATTGTGGAGAAGGTAGGCGGTTCAATCACTATCATAGAAAATAATAGACTTGTTAAAACCCCGACGAAGAAATCTGGAGTTTAATTAATGGCTAACGAAAGTATGTTCGGGGTTTTAGGTCAGGCTACTGAGCTACGTCAAAGAATTATATTTACTCTTATTGCTTTAATCGTATACAGATTAGGGACTTATATACCTGTTCCAGGTATTAATGCAGTTGCATTATCAGAAATTGTTAATAATGCTAATAATGGCGTTCTTGGAATGTTCAATATGTTTTCTGGTGGTGCTTTAGGTCGTATGACAATTTTTGCGCTAACAATTCTTCCATATATATCGGCTTCAATAATAATGCAATTGATGACTTCCATTTCTCCACAAATGTCTCAATTAAAAAAAGATGGCGAGTCAGGAAGAAAAACTATCAATCAATATACTAGATACTTAACTGTCTTATTAGCAACAGTCCAAGCTTATGGATTTGCAGTAGCTTTAGAAAGTACAACAGGTGCTTCTGGTTCACTAGTTAATAATCCTGGTGTTTTTTTTAAAGTAACTACTGTAGTTACTTTGGTTGGATCAGTTATGTTTTTATTATGGTTAGGAGAGCAGATAACATCAAGAGGCATTGGAAATGGTGTTTCTTTAATTATTTTTTCAGGGATAGTTGCTGAATTACCTAGAGCTATTGCACAAATTTTAGAACAAGGTAGAACTGGGTCAATTTCTACATTCTTAATTATTGCAATTCTATTGCTTGCCATAGCAGTAATAGTTTTTATTGTATTTATAGAGCGTTCACAAAGAAAAATAATTGTACAATATCCAAAAAGGCAAATGGGCAATAAGATGTTTGCAGGTGATTCATCTCACTTGCCATTGAAAATTAATGTTCCTGGTGTTATTCCTCCAATTTTTGCATCAGCCCTTTTACTATTACCTACGTCATTATCTTCTTTTTCGGGTTTGGATAATAACAGTTCCGAATGGATCTTGACTTTGAATTCATATTTTGGAAGAGGTCAACCTTTATATTTAGCATTATACATAAGCTTAATTGTTTTTTTTGCATTTTTCTATACAGCAATAGTTTTTAACCCTGATGAAACCGCAGATAACTTAAAAAAGAATGGTGGTTATGTACCAGGTATTAGACCAGGACCCCCAACTGCTGATTATTTAGACTTTGTGTTAACCAGACTTACAGCAATTGGAGCTACTTATTTAGCAGCTGTTTGTATTTTACCAGAAATTTTAATATCAAAATACTCAATTCCTTTTTATTTAGGTGGTACTAGTTTACTAATCGTTGTTACCGTTTCTATGGACACAGTATCTCAAGCTCAATCACATTTAATTGCACACAGATACTCAGGATTAATAAAAAAATCAAAACTAAGAGGAAGTAGACGGTAGATGAATTTTATATTATTTGGGCCTCCAGGTGCTGGCAAAGGTACACAAGCTAAAATGTTAATAGATAAGTTCAATATAGTTCAAATATCTACAGGCGATATGTTAAGAGATGAAGTTAAGTCTCAGTCTGAATTAGGTAAAAGTGCTAAAGCTATAATGGACCGTGGAGATTTAGTATCAGATAAAATAATAATTGCTATGATTAAAAAAAGAATACAAATGTCAGATTGTAATAATGGGTTCATATTGGATGGTTTTCCTAGAACTTTAAATCAGGCAATAGAGTTAGACGGCTTATTAGAAGATTTAAAAATTAAAATAGATAATGTTATACAGATTGATGTTGATGAAAACTTGTTGTTAGAAAGAATAAATAAAAGAGCATTAGAAAATGAAAGTATTAGAAATGATGATAACTCTTCAATTTTAAAAAATCGTATAATAGTATACAAAAAAGATACTATGCCAGTAATAGATTATTATAAAAATTTAAAAAAACTTAATACAATAAATGGAATGCAAAGTATAGAAAAGGTATCTCGAGATATTCTCAACATTTTGTGATGATACAAAAAAGTTGACTGTGTCTTTGTAAAGATTACAATCCTGGATTTGTTTGGTTTAAATAGATCCTAAATTTTGGTAAAAAAGGAGAAATCAGTGGCAAGAATTGCAGGAGTAAATGTACCAACTAACAAGCGGGTTCATATTGCACTTACTTACGTTCATGGAATAGGATTAACGGGGTCAAAAAATATTTGTAAAAAAGTGGGAATAACTGAAGATAAAAGAATTAATAATTTATCTGAAGATGAACTTATCAAAATTCGAGATATAATTGACGCTGATTACCTTGTTGAAGGTGATTTAAGAAGGAAAACTTCCATGGATATAAAAAGGTATTTAGATTTAGGTTGTTTAAGGGGCTTAAGACATAGAAAAAATTTGCCAGTTAGAGGTCAAAGAACTCATACAAATGCCAGAACTAGAAAAGGTCCTGCAAAGGCAATTGCAGGTAAAAAGAAGTAATCCTTATAAGGAGAATTAAATATTATGGTTAAACAACCTATTCAAACAAGAATACGACGTAAAGAAAAAAAGAATGTTACAAATGCTGTAGCTCATGTTAATTCGTCATTTAATAATACAGTCGTTACAATAACGGACATTCAAGGAAATGCCATTTCATGGTCTTCATCAGGAAGTATGGGTTTTAAAGGATCTAGAAAATCTACTCCTTATGCTGCTCAACTAGCTGCAGAGGATGCTGGTAAAAAAGCTTCAGAACACGGTGTAAAAACAGTTGATATTCAAGTACAAGGTCCTGGCTCTGGAAGAGAATCTGCTTTAAGAGCTCTTCAAACCATTGGATTTCAAGTTAACTCGATAAGAGATGTTACACCTATACCACATAACGGTTGTAGACCAAAAAAAAGAAGAAGAGTTTAGACAATTTATTTAAAACAATTACAAAAACTAAGTTTTTTATTTATAGAGAGTAATCATGATCGAAAAGAATTGGAAAGAAATAATAAAGCCTTCTAAGCTAGAAGTCAGAAATGAGAAGAATCCTGAATACACTTCAAGTATAATAGCAGAACCTCTTGAGAGAGGTTACGGAGTGACCATTGGAAATGCCCTTAGACGAATATTATTATCATCTCTCCAAGGATCAGCTATTACTTCAATACAAGTTCAAGGTGTACTTCATGAGTTTTCATCAATACCAGGTGTGAGAGAAGATCTTACTGACATAATATTGAATGTAAAAGGTATAAAGGTTAGAATGGATTTTGATGGAATAAAAAAAATTCAATTAAATGTAGATGGACCTTCGACAGTTACTGCAGGCATGATAGAGTGTCCACCCGAAGTTGAAATAATGAATAAAGATCATGAAATATGTACTTTAGATCAAGGAGCCAAACTTAATGTAGAGTTTTCTGTAGAAAATGGAAAAGGATATGTGTCCTCCGCTATTAATAGAAAAGAAGATATTCCAATCGGTGTCATCCCAATTGATGCAATTTTTAGCCCTGTAGTACAAGTTTCATATGACGTTGATAATGCTCGTGTTGGTCAACAAACAGATTATGATAAACTATCTTTAATGGTTACAACTGATGGATCAGTTTCACCAGAAGACGCGGTTGCATTTTCTGCTAGAATTATGCAAGATCAGTTAAATAACTTCATTAACTTTGAAGAACCAGAAGAAGAAGAGGTTCCAGAAGTTCTTGAAGATTTACCTTTCAATAAGAATCTTCTGCGTAAAGTTGATGAGTTAGAACTTTCAGTTAGATCTGCAAATTGTTTAAAAAATGACAATATAGTATATATAGGGGATTTAGTTCAAAGATCAGAACCTGAAATGTTACGAACTCCTAATTTTGGTAGAAAAAGTTTGAATGAAATAAGAGAGGTGTTAAAAGTGATGGGTTTGGAACTTGGAATGGATGTAGAGAATTGGCCACCCGAGAATATTGAAGATTTAGTTAAAAGAATCGAAGAACCGTTTTAGCTTTCAAAAACTTCCTTAGGAGACACAGATGAAACATAAAATTAAAGGTAAAAAATTAAATAGAACTTCTTCTCATAGGAAAGCTTTATTTAAAAACATGGCCCAAGCTATTATTAAGCACGAGCAGATAATAACTACTTTGCCCAAAGCTAAAACAATGAAACCTATTGTAGAGAAACTTATTACTTTAGCCAAAAAAGGAAGTTTACATGCTAAAAGACAAGCATATTCAAAGTTGCGAGATGATAAGATGGTAACAAAACTTTTTGGAACCCTTGCTACACGATATGCTGATAGAGCAGGTGGATATACACGTGTTTTAAAGGCTGGTTATAGGTATGGAGATGCTGCTGCAATGGCTGTCATAGAATTAGTAGACCGTGACGAAGATGCAAGAGGTTTAGACAGTGGGCCAGTTCAAAACATAACTGAGAGTTCAGACGAACCTAAAGAAGCTATTGCTAGTTAGTAACAAAATTAAATTAGAACATAAACCGTTCTTTTCTTAGGAACGGTTTTTTTTTGAGAAAACTATGCATTTTGAAAATTATATCGGAATAGATTGGTCAGGAGACAAAAATAATTTTCAAAAAGGTATAAGTGTTTCCTTATGTAAAAATGGAGTTGATGCCCCAATAATCATTAAACCGCCTGAAAAGTATTGGTCACGTTATAACTTAATAAATTGGCTAAATAAAATATTAGCAAAAGAAAAATCACTAGTAGGATTTGATTTTGCGTTTTCTTATCCATTTTATGATTATTTTTCATATTTTCCTGGTATCAAAGATAGCCCAACAAATGTCAAAAGTTTATGGTCAATGATTGATATTATAAACCAAGAAAAAGAGAATTTATATGGTGGTGAGATATGGAACCAAAAACCATATTGTTACTTTTATAACGCTCCAAAATCAAAAGGTACACTTTATATTACTAGAAGAAGGGTAACAGAAATTGATGCTAAAAACAAAATACATTCACCTAGTCCTACTTTTAACTGTGTAGGTCCAGGTGCAGTAGGGACAGGCTCTTTGGCAGGAATGAGAACACTTAATTTATTTAATAAGCAAGTAAATATATGGCCTTTTGATAATTATAAAATATCAAATAAAAGTGTTTTTGTAGAGATTTTCCCTACTTATTATTTTAGAATTTCTTCAATTAAACCTGAAAAAAATGTTGGTTACACACTAAAAAATATTAATAAAAGTTTGAGTTATTTTAATTCAAAACCGCTTGATAAAAATCAAGTAATTGGTGGCCCAGACCAAGATGATGCAGATGCAATTATTTCTTGTGCAGCTTTAAGATATTTTTCTTCTCAAAAACATATATGGAATGTTCCAAATATGTCTAAAAAAGAAGGCTGGATATTTGGTGTTTAAACAAAAATTATGATTAAGAATGGAATAATTTAAAATGAGAAATATTAAGATTCCAAAATCAGAAGATGGATCTAGGTTTGATAGATGCTTAAGAAGATTGTTAGGATATATAAACCAATCAGTATTAGAAAAATATTTAAGATTAGGATTGATTTTATTAGATAACAAAAAAATAAAGTCATCGGTTAAAGTGAAGTCAGATCAAATAATATTTTATTCTGATGAAATAAACTTTGAGAAAAAAAATACCAAAGAAAATTGGGACCAAGATACAACAAAGTATTATACAAACCTCTATAACAAAATTTTAATCAAAGAAACAAAAGAATACATAGCTATAAATAAACCCTCTGGTCTTGCTGTACAGGGTGGTACTTCACAAAAATATCATATAGATGGTATGTTAAGATATTTGTTCAAAGACTCTAACTCTACTAAACTTGTTCATAGAATTGATAAAGATACCTCAGGATTATTACTAGTAGCAAAAGATCAACAAACGGCTATAACATTTTCAAATTATTTCAAGCAAAGAAAAATCATTAAAACATATTTAGCTATTGTGTCACCTTCTCCAAAAACTGAAATGGGAGTTATTGACTTACCTATTTATAAAGCGGGTGTTAAAGACCAAAAAAAAATGATTGTTGATCATGATAAAGGAAAAAAAGCAATTACCGAATATAAAGTTTTAGACAAAGTTAGTTCACGAATTGCTCTAATGGCTCTTTATCCAAAGACAGGTCGAACTCACCAGTTAAGAGTGCATTTAGAGCATACAAATACTCCAATTGTTGGCGATAAAAAGTATACTGGTTCATTAAAAGTCTATCCTTCAGATCATAGATTATTAGAACATGAAAGTATTTCGCAAATTAAATGGAGTTACGACGGCATAAAGAATTTACAATTACATGCTTATTCAATTAGAATGCCTTCAAATGATTTAATAGAAGCTGAAGTTTCTGAAGATTTTAAAAAAAATTTAAAATTTCTTGGTTTACAATTACCAAAAAACATCGATAAAATATTCACGTAATTATTGGAGATTTTTTTGCCTGAAAATGTAAAATTAGCGTTGTTTGATTACGATGGAACAATAGTAGACTCAGCAATTATGATAGTCGAGGGTGCGATTGCAGCGTTTAGAATGTGTGGTTTACCAGACCCTGATCCAAAAAAAGTAAGAGAAAATATAGGAAAACCACTTGCTATTGCATTAGATGAATATATGCCACCTGGATATAAGGTAACACCAGAGCAAATATCTGAAGCATATAGATCATGGTACGCAGAACAAGGAAGATTAGGGTTGCAAAATGAACCACTTTACCCTGGGGTCATTGATTTAATAAAAGAGCTGAAAACTAATGGGTGGTTAATTGGGATAGCCACAAATAAATCACGTGTGGGCTTAACTAATGGTCTAGCAAAACACCATTTGTCAGAATTTTTTGATATTACTTTAAGTACAGATGAGAATATTCCAAAGCCTAATCCTGCTATGGCTATAAAAGCAATGAAAGATTTGGGAGTGCAAAATAAATTTTGTGTAATAATTGGTGATACAATAAATGATATTGGTTTAGGTGTAAATGCAGGTATAACAAGTATAGGTGTAACTTGGGGGTATAATAGTAGAGAGTTATTAACAACTGCAGGAGCAACGCATTTGGTCAATAATGCAAATGATTTAGGTAAATTAATGAAGACTATTTTTGCTTAAAATGAGAAAGTTTTGGAAAACGGTTAAAGTAAAAAAAAAATCTAGTAATTCATATGAAATTTTATTAGATGAAAATGTTCTTAAAACTCCTATGAAAAAAAAATTAACAATCCAAAATTCTAAATTAGCGGAAGAAATATATAAGGAATGGAACCAAGA
>OCZA010000423.1_pt1 | contig 14758 bp, 4 predicted proteins | sample 1539021 | NCBI WGS metagenome assembly OCZA01 (sample SAMEA2619376, study PRJEB22493) | marine metagenome | biome: marine biome (ENVO:00000447); feature: surface water layer (ENVO:00002042); material: "saline water (ENVO:00002010), including plankton (ENVO:xxxxxxxx)" | depth 5 m | reverse complement strand
AATACTATAACAATAGATGACCTTGTAATTAATAAAGGTTACGCAGATAGTAGATACCTTATTAACGATACTACAGGTACTGCTCCAGTTCGTATAAGTGATGAGCCGGCAACAGTTACACAATATACTTTAACAATCAACAGATATCTTAATAACAACATTGAAGTTCTTAATCACGGATTTGATTCTAGTATTAACGGTTCGGCATATAAATTTAGAGCAGAAGATACAGACCCATCGGGCTTAACAACTAATACAGTATATTATATTAGACGTGTTGACGCAAATAATTTTACTTTACATACAACTTCTTCTAGTGCAGCTGATGCTAATCTTGATATTGCAAACGCAACTAAAGTAGCAGTATCAGGAACAATTGATGCAGCTGATACACATACATTAATTGATAATACATACGATGCTTCTTTAGCAGGAAACTTTTTAAGTAATGTAGCAATGCCACGTAAGAGTATTGTTCGCCGACAAGGTGACACAATGGCTGGAGAGTTATACTTAAACGATCATCCTGGTGAACTTGCAGGTTCTGGAAAACCTAACGGTAATGAAGATATGCAAGCGGCTACAAAATTTTATGTAGATAATACAGCATACTCTAGTTCAACTAATTTGTTTGTTGCTACTAGCGGAGACGACTTAATGACAAGTGTTCCGCAAGGTAGAGAAGGAACAGGTTGGACTTACGCATACAGAACTATTAAAGGTGCAATGAAAAGGGCAGAAGAATTAGTTAAAGCTTCGGCTCCGGCAACAGCAGACTTATCACCATATAAACAAATTATTACACGAGATTCAGGAGCGGCTGATGCGGCTGTTACAATCGCAGATGTTGTTTCTCCTGTGTATGACCAAACAAGACTTATTATAGAATCAAATAGAGATTTTATTATTAAAGAACTTACAGGGTTTTTAAAGTTTACATATCCTAATCATGTTTATGATATTGCACGTTGCGAATTAGATAGTCAATTAATTCTTGATAGTATTGCCTTAGACATTAATAGAGGACTAAACGCTAATACACTAACAAGAGCGGCCGCAGAAAGATACTATTCAACTGCAAGTGCAAGAAAAGCAATTACAACACAATTAACGCAAACACTTGCGTCTATTACATTTAAGAAAGATTTAATAACAGCATTATTACAGCAACAGCTTTATAGGCAGAAAACAGTTGCAAGTATTTCAATTGCTTCAACAGCAGTAGTTGGAACAACAACTGATCACGGTTTAGTTGATAAGAATCAAGTTACATTTGTTGTATCGGGAGGTATGACAGAGATTAACGGTAAGACTGCTTATATTAAAAAATTAACAGATCAAACATTTGAATTGTTTACTGACGAAGGACTGACAACACCATTTAGTACTGCTGTAGGTTATTCTGCATTTACTACTGGTACAGTAGGTCCAATTTATCAAACTGAAGTCAACAGATGGACTAACGTAGGCGGTGATGGTGATGCTACTGCTAGAGTTGCAGTAGGAGCAAAATTTGATTTAATTACAAACATTATTACAAATGGTATAAATTCAGGATCAGATGAAGTGTTTGGTAGTAACTATAAAGTAGTACTAAACAACGGAGCGTTAGATTACGTAGACCAAGGTATAGCATCTAATAATGATTTACTTCCTGGTAAGATTATAACTGGTAAGATATCAGGTGCAGTAGCTAAAATTGTAAGTTTGCTATCAAACGATGCAACAAACGGAAGCAATGATACATTAGAAGTTCAATTACTATTTCCAAAAGATTTTGAAGTAGGTGAGAGCATACTTTATGGAAATACTAGTAAGAGTAAACAAATTACTGTTCATGTTGAATCAGGAGTATACGAAGAAGACTATCCTATTAAGGTACCTGAGAATGTAACCTTAAGAGGTGACGACTATAGACGAGTAATTATTAAACCAAAAGATAGAGCTTCACAATCTCCTTGGGCAAATACATATCTATATAGAGATATTGAATTTGATGGTTTAAGTACAGCAACAACAGGAACACCATTCTTTAATCAATCAAATGTAAAGCAAGGATTTTTTGGTTACCATTATCTAGTTGATGCTGATAAGCCTGAATCAATTGGTACAGCAATTACTAATCCAGGAAAATATACTACAGCCGCAGAGATTGTTAGACTAAACAAAAAATTTATACAAGAAGAAGTTATTGCATGGGTTGATGCAAATAAACCTAATATTACTTTTGATGAACCTACTTGGAGAACAAGAGTTGAATTAATCTTAAATGATATTGCTAACGATATGGCATTGAATACAAATTACAATGCAGTTAACAGAGGTTTGTATTATCAGCAAACTCCGCAAGCTACAGCAGTTGGTGCAAATAAAGAAGCTACTATTAGCTCAATAAGATATATTGGATACTTAGTTAGAAACTTGGCCGCTGTTAAACTTACACCGCAAGGTATTGCAAGACTCGATGATTCAATTACAGAAATAGTTGATATTATTACAAACGGTAGTGTTAATACAGGTACTGGTGCAGGACCATTAGAATTTGATTATCCTGTTAATTCAGCAGGCGTTGATGCAGATGCTGATGCTACAAAAGCAAGAAAACAATTACAAGCAAACAATGCATTTTTACAAGCTGAGATTGCAGAATGGGTAAACACAAATCATTCTGGAGCATCACTTGATGCTACAAGATTAAAATTTGAAATTGGAAGAGTTATCGATGCTGCAAGTTACGATTTACAATACGGTGGTAATAGTGCAGTAAGAAGAGTTGCTCTAAGTTTATATAATGGTGCAACAGAATTATGGACAGCTAGTGCCGCTCAAAGAACAGCAGTTGCTGGCGCACTAAATTACTTGTCAACCATAGGTGAAGTTGTATTAGTTGATAATGTTGTAACAAGTTTACAATCAGATGTTGCACAAAATATTACATTAGAAGCAGCATCAACTACAGAACAAGCAGAATTCAGTGGACTATTACAAGTAGTTGAAGATGTTGTAACAGCTAATAGTACATCTGGTATACCAGCAGAAACACTTCCAAGTGTTACATGGGCTGAGTCACAATTTACAACAGCAAGAACTGCTATAATAGGTGCATCAAATGTTACTACAATACAGAATAGTGTTATAAGTTTTGTTAATACTAACTTTGTTAACTACGTTCACGGAGTAGCAAAATGTAGAAGAGACGTTGGTTTAATTTTAGATTCTATAAGAAACGATTTAATAAGAGGTGGAGCAGAATTTACTACAGCTTCAGCAGGTGAGTATTATTACTATTACGTTGCCAAGTACGCAGAAGGTGGGTTCTTAGGACAAGAGGCAATCACAAGAGATTCAGTAAATCAAATTGGAACTATAATACAAACACTCTTAACTGGAGCATATCCTAACGGTAGTATTTTACAAAACCAAGCGGCGGCAAGTTATCAACCTCCAGTACTTACAGGAGGCACTGGAGAATCTGGAACTGGTACTTTAGCTATTAACTTAGTTGGCAGAGTTACTTACGCATTCAATAACGATTATAATCCACCAAAAAGAAATAATCAAATGGATGTGTTCTTAATGAACGACGGTACAATTATTTCTAATGTAAGTTGTCAAGGACACGGTGGATTTATGACTGTGCTTGACCCAGCAGGACAAATATTAACAAAGTCACCTTACATATTTGCATGTTCTAGTTTTAGTAAAAGTGAAAACAAAAAAACATTTGCTGGAGGAATGTTCCTCGATGCTTATGTTGCTAACCTTCCAGTATATGTACCAGAAACAATTAATCCTGGTGCATCATTAGGAGGATTACAAAACGGTAAAATAAATAATTTTACTCTTTGGATAAGAAGTTTGCCAGGAGAAGGTTTATTTTTAAGAGCACCGTTACTTCCATGTCCATTCTATGTTGAAGGACGTAGATATCAAATAAATGCTATTTCAGATTATGACAGTGGAAACGGTTGGTGTAAAATTTATCTTGATGCAGATTCAAACGGTGGTACAGGATATGATCAAACGCAGTTTGCAGATTCAAAATATTATAGGGACTTATTTTTACAAACCTCTGGAAACAGATCATTACTTGCACAAAACTTTACACAGATAAATGACTTAGGTTACGGACTTGTTTGTAACAACGGTGCAGTATCTGAACAAGTGTCAACATTTACATACTACAACCATGCGGCATTTTATGCTTTCAATGGTTCAGAAATTAGAGCATTAAACTGTTCAAACGGATATGGTAACTTTGGTCTTGTTGCAGAAGGAGCAGATCCAAACGAAATTCCAGATCAAGTAACATTACGAGACAGGACTATGCAACCTGCTAAAACTGTAACTACAGCAACATTTACAAATGCTGTTAATGATACAGACATTTATGTAACTGAACTTGGACAGGCACCGTTACCGAACTCACATGTAACTATCGCACACGGTGGATCAACGGGTACACTAAATTATCTTATTAATAATGTTGAGTGTATGAGTGATGCAGATAACGATCAAATTTTTGGTGAAATTGGTGATGTTCATGTAACTGGTGTTGAATCAGTTACTAGTATAGGCGGTGCTGATGGTTCACGTTCTGCAGGAACTTATACAAATGTACCAACCACAGGTGGTTCAGTTAAAAATATTAGCGGTGCAACACAGGCAAATCCAGTTGTAATAACGACTACTACAGATCATAATTTAAGAGACGGATCTAAAATTGTTATAGGTTCTGTTGCAGGCATGACGCAACTTAACGGTAACACATATTATTCTAAGAGTGTTAGTGATACAACATTCCAATTATATTCTGACTCAGCATTAACAACCACAGTTAATGGTGCAGGATTTACAGCTTATACTTCAGGCGGTACAGTAACAGGTGGCGGAGCAACATTTAACATTACAGTTGATGGCACAGGAGCTGCAACTTCTGTAACAGTTAGCCGTGGTGGACAAAATTATGTTACTGGTGAAACTCTTACAGTACTTGATGCTGACATTGGTAACGGTGGCGGTGCTGCATTAACATTTGATGTTGTAGCTGTTGCAAATGCATTAGGTGTAGGAAAAGTAAGTAACAGAATTTATAAATTAAGTATTGCAGTTGACTCTGCACAAGCAAACGACTTCTTTGACAAGTTACAATTAACAGTACCAGGTGGTACTCTTATCAAATATAGAAATGTTAAATCACATGTATTAAACGGTATTACTGATCCGTCACAATTAAATGTTAGACCTAATACTGCTATTAACTTTGATGAAAGTGATACAGTTACATATAGAAGTATTGATTTTCAAAATACAGATCCATACGGTGTTGCTGTTGGTGCAAATTCAATTTATACTACATTAGATTCTGGTTTTGAAACATTAGATATTAGTTCAACTGGTGATGTAAATTTACAAGGTGGTAATGGTAGTACACAAGGTGATACAAAAATTGCTATTAACCAACTTACTAGAGCTAGTGATATAACAAGAATAACTAGAGACATTGCAGGATTACAACCAGGTGAAGGCGGTTATGCTGGCGGAATGTTATTTACACATGACGGTAAAATTCATCAGGTTACTAATTACGAAAGTGATTCAACAGTTGCATATATTACCATTGCTGACGTAGCAGATACTAATATTAACGGCAGTTATTCAGGTACAGGATTAAACTCAGGATTATCAATAACAACAGGTGAAAACTTTAAACTAGGCATCAATGCAAATGCTACAGCTGAACTCACTGTTTCGATATCACTTGTAAGAGCTACAGGACACGACTTTACACAGATTGGTACAGGTTCGTTTAATGACTCAAACTATCCAAACATTATTTTAGGTAAAGCAGAAAACTCACTTGCAGAATTTTATACTACAGATAATACTGCTTCTAAAGCACAGGTGTGGGAGCGAAGAAAAGGTAGAGTATTCTTTGTAAGTACTGACCAATTTGGTTTCTTCCGTGTAGGTAAATTCTTTAGTGTAGACCAAGCAACAGGACTTATTACATTCTCAGGAGAAATTGGATTATCAAATGCTAACGCACTTGGATTTACCAAAGGTGTTACAATTAACGAATTCTCAGCAGACGATTCAATGGGTGATGCTTCGGCTAGTGCAGTACCAACTGAGAAATCAGTTGTTGCCTATGTTGATAGACGACTTGGTAGCACACAAGGTGGCGCACAAGTTCAAGCATCTCCTTCAGGAAATAGAATTGGACAAGGCTTTGTACCATTAAACGGTGTATTTCCAATGGAAGGCACATTGGTTATGGGTACTAATCAAATTACTGGTGTTGCTAATCCAGGTACTGATGGTACAGCGGCTACTAATAAAAATTACGTAGACGCAAGAGTTGGTGAATTTGATGAACTCAAAGATTTAAGAAGTGTTGAAACTAATAGTCAAACTAAAGATGATTTACTTGTTGCGACTGGTAAGAAAAGAATTTATGTATCTCCACCAAGTGGAGGAACATGGGTAGTAGGTGATACAATTCAATTAGTAGGTAACGCAGGTATTAATGGTACGATTGTAGACTTAGAGATAACAACAGATCAACTACTTGGCGATAACGGTAATGCTTATAGTGTAACTATTGTAACATATACTGTCGGCGCAGGAGCGTTTACTTTAAGTGACTCTTTGACTAACGGAACTGCAACAGCAACAGTACTTACTACTCCAATGGATGAATGGGCTAATGCCGCAGAAGCATCTGGTAGTGATATTAATATTACAGCAACTAGAACACAAACTGCAACCGAAGTTGATTTGCAAATTGCACCTGGAGCAATTATTAACGCAGATGTTAATAATAGTGCAGGTATTGTTCAAAGTAAATTATCTATGCAAAATGCAAATACATTTGATGAAGATGATGCGACAAGCGGTTGGAGCGGTTCAGCTAGTAAAGTACAAGCTGATTTAGGACTAGCTAAATTTAGTGATGAAAACTTTGAAACTGTAAGCGGTTATGTAAGAATTAAAGCTGGAGGTATTGCTGTTGCTGAACTACAAAATATTGTAACAGGTAATGTTCTAGGAAGAACTACAGCAGGTACAGGTTCAGTTGAAGAAATTTCATTTGCTGATGCACTATCTGCAGGTGGAGGTCTTGTTGATAGTGACTTTACAAATACAATAATTTCAACAGATACAGGATATCCTGGATCAGCTTTAGTTAAATTATCAGCAGGTAATTACGGCGTAAGTGTGATATCAGATGCGTCAACAGGTGATACTATTGCTAGAAGAAAAACTTCAGGAGCAATACAAGCAAACAGTTATATAATTGGTGGTACTGACACTTATGAAATTTTGTCAGAAAGTTCAGGTACACTTACATTAAAAACACCTGCTCAAGGTACAATACTTACAGCAGTTGGCGGAAGTGTAACTCCTTCAGTAACATATCCGGTTGTAAAGATTCCAGGAAACCTAGATGTTGGAGAAACTAATATTAGTACTGAATCAACATTCCATGCAGGTTCTAGTTATACAGGAGAATCATTTGTAGCAAGTGACTGGACATATACAAACTTTATTGAAGCTAATGGTGAGAGAGATGCAACAGGTACTGGTATTGGTTTAGGTGCAGGAACAGGATTTACTGATGCGGCGGCAGATATTATACAAATTGTTACAGGCGGTGCAGTAAGAGTACAAGTTGGAAATACTATTACAAAAGTAACAAACGGATTAACTGTAGAAGGAAACACTATACTAGGGAGTGATAGTGCTGACACAGTTAACATAACAGGTAGAATTAGTGCAAATATTTTACCAAATGCAGACAATACTATTAACTTAGGACAAGGTGGCGGTACTCCGCTTAAATTTAATACTGTATACGCTACAACATTTTCAGGTACAGCAACTACAGCAAGATATGCTGACTTAGCTGAAAAATACTTAGCAGACGAAGCATACGAAGCTGGTACAGTAGTGGTACTTGGTGGCACAGAAGAAATTACAGTGACATCTACTAAAGACGATCATAGAGTAGTTGGTGTTGTTTCAACTAATCCAGCTTACTTAATGAACTCAGAACTTGAAGGTAATTATCCAACAGATGTTGCAATGACTGGAAGAGTACCTTGTAAAGTAATTGGAATTACAGCAAAAGGTGACATGTTAGTTGCTAGTGCTGTTCCAGGATATGCTGTTGTTAACAATGATCCTAAACCAGGAACAATAATAGGAAAGGCGCTAGAAAATAAACCAGATGGCGGCAAAGGAACTATTGAAATTATCGTAGGGAAAATATAATGGCAAAGAAAATAATTAACATTGGTAAGTCACAAAATAAAGGTGATGGCGATCCGTTACGTACAGCTTTTTCTAAAGTAAACGATAACTTCGATGAACTTTACAGCGGTACATTTACAGATACAACAAACTTTGGTACTGATATTATTCCAGGTACGGATAATAACATTGCATTAGGATCTTCAACTAAACGCTGGTCAGATTTATATGTTGCAGATTTTATTTTTATCAACGGTGTACGATTAAGTGGATCAGCGGCAGGCGATCTTGTTGTAGGCGGAAACGTTGTACAAGCAAAAGATATAGTAGGAAGTATATTTGCTGACGATTCAAAACTAATGATGGACGGACTTACTGGAACATTATACGGTCCTATGATCGGAGATGTTACAGGAAGTGTGTTTGCAGACAACAGTACTATATTAGTTGATGGTGTATCAGGAAAAATTACATTAGGAAATAATACAACAGACGATTTACCAGAAGGAAGTACAAATAAATATATCAATGGTAAAACAACAGACGATTTACCAGAAGGTTCATCAAATGAATATTATACAAATGCTAAATTCGATACTCAGCTTTCTACAAAAAATACAGACAACCTTTCAGAAGGTGCTTCAAACAAATATTATTCTAGTACACTTGCAAACGCAGATATTGATGCAAGAGTAACTCAATCTTTTGTTAACAATTTAAGTATTACAGCTACACAAGTTGGAAATATTACAGCTATAGCAAGTGTGATAGATACAGATGATAGCAGTACAATAACATTTACTCCAGCGGTAACAATGAATAGCGATTTAACTGTAGAAAATAATATAATACCAAATAACATTATTGGATATATTAGCAATGTCGAACTTAAAAATATAGTAGCGGCAAGCACAGATTTTGCTGACTTCAAAACAAGGATAGCGACACTATAATGACTTACGATAAATATACAAAACAGGATGTAACTAATGGCAAATAGATTTCCAATTATACTTGATACAAATGATAATAACCGTCTAAAGGAATTGCCAAATGGTGACAGCTTAGACTTAGCTAATGGCGGTATTAGAAATGCTACATTTATAGAAGCAACACAATTAATTTTAGCAGGAACTACACTAACACCTTTTAGCGGATCGTATACTGACTTAACTAACAAACCTACTATTCCATCAGATATAAATGAACTAACTGATACACAAAATTTACTAACTGGTACTACCTTTGCTACTATTACAGGTAAGCCAACTACATTATCAGGTTATGGAATCACAGATGGATTTGATGGCAAGTATTCAAGTCTAACACTAGTACCTAATTTTGCTCCAGTAGCTACAGCAGGTACATTTACTAGCCTGTCAGGGAAACCAACTACAGTATCCGGATACGGAATAACAGATGCACTTACAGGTACATCTAATCTAGCAGATTTAGCAAATGTAAATAATGCAACTCCTACAGATGGACAATTACTATCTTGGGATAACGCAAACAGTTATTGGAAACCAATAACAGCATCAGGAACTGGTACTGTTACAAGCGTTATAGCTAGTACAGGACTTACTGGTGGTACTATTACAGCATCAGGAACAATAGCAGTTGACGTTGGTACCGGTGCTAATCAAATTGTTCAACTAGACTCTAGTGGTAAACTTCCTAATGTAGACGGTGTACAACTTTTTAATGTTAATATTACATCTTTAAATAACTCAGCAGATGTTACATATGCAAATCCGCAAGTAGGACAAGTATTAAAGTATGACGGAGCGAAATGGACTAATGCTAGTGATACTGGTGGCGGTGGATCAATTACTTTTGTAGGTGATGATTCTACAGGTACAACAGTTGACGGAAGCGAAACATTTAAAATAGCGGGTGGTACTGGAATTACAACAGCAGTATCAGGAGACACATTAACAATTACAGCAAGTGCTTCTTTAACTGATGTTGTCAACGATACAACACCACAACTTGGTGGCGATTTAGATGGACAAGCATTTAACATTACAACTACAGGAAAAATATTATTTGCAAACAAGTATGATAACCTAGTTGATTTACCAAACGCAACAACCTATCACGGTATGTTCGCACACGTACATGCAACAGGCAAAGCATATTTTGCTCATGGCGGTGTATGGCTACCTCTTGCTAACGAAAGTGCTTTAGCTGATTACCAAACCACATCTGGCTTAAACGCAGCCATTGATTCACATTTAAACCAAACTAGCCCTACAGCCGGATATGTTTTAAGTTGGTCTGGAACTGATTATGCATGGGTTTCAAATGCAGGTGGAGGAGGTGGCGGATCTCTCGGTAACTTCACGTTTGGCTCAAGTAATATGGACACAGATGATTCAAGTGGTATTAATATTATTCCACAGGTTACAGTTCAATCTGATTTAATTGTTGAAAATGATCTTACTGTAAACAACACAGTGACAGCTACAGAATTTATTAGTACTTCAGCAGGAACTCCAGAAATACGTTCAGCAACTAATTTAGATTTATACGCAAATGGTTCAGTAGTAATAAAAGACGGAGCTCTAAGATTATTCAGTGCAATCACTACTGTTAGAGATGCATTATCTGCATCAGCAGGTGATACAATTTATAATTCAACTGTAAACAGAACACAAGTATACAACGGAAGTGCTTGGGTTAGTCAAGCATTAAGTACAGATATTCCAACAAATACTAACCAACTAACTAACGGTGCGGGATTTGCTACACTTGCAAGTCCAACTTTTACAGGAACAGTAAATGGTATTACATCTACAATGGTTGGCCTAGGCAATGTAACAAACGAATCTAAAACTTCAATGTTTACTGATCCATCTTTTTCAGGAACAGTAGCAGGTGTTACAAAATCTATGGTTGGACTTAGTAATGTAGATAATCAATCCAAAGCAACTATGTTTACAGACCCAACATTCACAGGAACAATGTCAGGAACATTTGGTGGCACAGTACAAAATACATTTACAGTTACTAACAACGGAGCAAGTGACTATACATACGCACAAGATAATAAATTTTTTACAGCAAACAAAAACGATCCAATTTTATATTTAAGACGGGGAGAAACCTATAAATTTGTTATTTCAGCATCAGGACATCCTTTTGAAATTAGAGTTTCAAACGGTGGATCTGCTTATTCAGATGGAATCACAAACAACTCAATAGCTTCAGGTACGCTTACATTTGTAGTTCCAATGGATGCTCCAGCAACTTTATATTATCAATGTACAGCTCACAGTGGTATGGGCAACACTATTAACATAGTTTAGGAGACTATTATGGCCGCGAACGGAATATCAACACTAACACTCAAAGCAACTAGACAAGACACTAAACTTGCAAAAGCAACAGCAAAACGTGAAGGCAAAACTGTAGCGGCAGATGGAACAATTAGCGGAAGCACTGATCCCAGTGCAGTAGCATACAGAGAAAGAAATACTCTTAATCTTAGCCAATTACCAACTAGATATAACGCTTCAAGTAACACAGGTGCTTTAGTAGATAATGCCGGTACACTTGTTGTTGGCAGGCCATGGACAGCATAGATGGCAGAAAAAGAATACATTGTAAGTCTTAATAGAGGCGTTGACTATGACGCCTTTAATTCTGAAATGATTGCATCAACAGGTGCAGGCGACATTCCTAATAGAACAGTAGCAGTAGAAAACGCTAGACCTTTAAGTCAGCGTAATACTCATTATATGTTAACAGATGCAGAAGCAGAAACTTTAAAAAGTGACAGCAGAGTATATGGTGTAGAATTAAGACCAGAAGATAGAGATGATGTTCAAATCGGTTACAATGCTCAACAATTTGGAGAGTGGCGTAAAACGTCAGCTGATTCTCAAAATGACCTAAACTGGGGCATGATGCGAGGTATTCATCGAGCTGATGTATGGAATCAAGAAGTTTCAACTACACTTCCATTTAATTATAATTTAACAGGCAAAGGTGTAGATGTTGTAATACAAGATACAGGACTTGACATAGGACATATTGAGTTTACAGATAGCGATGGTGCATCAAGAGTACAACAGATAGATTGGTATTCAGCTAGTGGTGTAGCAGGAGGACAAGCTGCAACTCATGATAGAGACTATGATGGTCATGGAACACACGTTGGTGGTACTGTAGCAGGTCGCACAATGGGCTGGGCTAAAGATGCAAAAATTTATGCAGTAAAAGTACAAGGATTAGAAGGATCAGGTGATAGCGGTGGCATACCAGTTTCAGATTGTTTTGATGTTATTAAAGGTTGGCATAACAATAAACCTGTGGATCCAGAAACTGGTTACAAAAGACCAACAGTAGTAAACATGAGTTGGGGATATAGTTTTAGTTCTAGTGCAACTCCAACTGTAGGAAACTATAGAGGTAATGCATGGACTTATGGTGATTCAGGTTATGCATCTAGTGCTGAACTATATGCAAATGCTGGTATAGTTCCAGCATATTTTTCTGGCTCAACAAGAAAGATTGGCTCAAGATTAACAAGTGTCGATACAGACGTACAAGAAATGATTGATGCAGGAATACACATATGTATAGCCGCAGGTAATAGTTTTTATTATATAGATAATGCTAACGGACAGGACTATAACAATACTGTTACTATAAGCGGTAGTACACGATCTTATAATCAAGGATCAAGTCCATTTGATGACGAAGCATTTATAGTTGGTAATATAGACATAGACTATACAAATAATTTAGAAAACAAAGCTGGAAGCAGTTGTTGTGGTCCTGGCGTTAACATCTACGCACCGGGCACACAGATAATGAGTGCAAGTTCTAATGATAATACTAGTGGTACAAACGACCTTGCTGCTTATTATGGAAATAGACAAAATCATTTGCTAGATGCTAGTCAATACATATTTAAAATTTCTGGTACTAGTATGGCATCACCTAATGTTGCAGGTTTATTAGCGTGTGCTTTAGAAAAAGAACCTGGATGGACACCTGCTGAAGCAAAAAAATGGATGATTAAAAATTCAACATCTGGCAAACTATATAACGGAACAACTGACGACTGGGACGACAGTGACAGTATTAACCTTATAGGTAACAGCGTAAATTATTCATCAGGTAGTGTAACTACAATAGATGACCGTCCTCCTTTTACAAAAGAATTAAATGTTCGAGGAATTAAACTTCTTGGACACGGACCATATGATATAACGTTTCAAGGAATTAGTAATACGTTTATGGAAAAAACAGCACGAACAATAGAACTAATGTTAGACCCAGAAGCAGCAGGCATAGATAAATCAAAACAAATGATTACAATAGATGCAATGGCTGATGAAACTAAAGGCGATAACACGTGGGGCAAAGGACCTGTTGCTCAAAGAATTGGATACATTAACGGTGATCAATATACTAGATCAATATTAAACAGTCCCGAAACTTATTATCCGGGATATAGTGAAACATCATATTCTTATAGAGCTGTTGACTATGTTTGGGAATATCCAGACGATAATGCATCAGGATCTGGCGTAGAAAATTGGAATGGATACACAGCTGGTGGACAAATTACAGAAATAATTGAACACGTATTGCATACAATATGTCAATACGGATTACCATATGCTTACCCTTATGAAATGAATATTCTAAATGGACAGATAGGCAGTCCATTAATGACTGCAATGCAAGAGGCTATTGACAATAATGTATTCGACGTGTCAGGATATTCTGGATTGTATACTCCAGATTCAACACCAGATCTTGATGAACTTTACGCAGGAATACTTGCTGTTGCTCAAGGTACGCCACACAAATATGCGGAATATCTAAATGAAGTTGTTAGTGGTCGTAAAAGAGGTGACATTAATAACAATGGCGTCATTAACATTGACGATGTTATGGCGTTTCTATCATTTAAGAATGGATCATCAAATGCTTACATTACAGATACTATTATTACACCATTAAGTTATAATGGATATTATGCCGCTATTGCAAGAGAATATCAATACTTGTTAATTTTTGCAATGTGGGAATATATAACTGTATACATTTCAGGAGGAAGTTTATCACCAGAATGGAACGATAACTCAAGAACACAAGCAGGAGTACAAACAAATAATCCATTAGGATATGCATTATATAATAATTTTATTAGTAAAGTTATATCAAAACCCACACAAGCTACGTTAGATGCAATGTTTGCTGTCAGTGGTGCTTCGGGATATATTCCTGTAGAAAATACCAATAGAATTTTATATACACCGTTTAATAAAAAGGATACTTTGACAGTAGGTAACTTTACTGCAACAGGTTCAGTTAGCGTTGCAAACAAATAAATACATACGTAAGGAAAAATGATATGACAGTGAAAAAAATTAATATAGGACAGTTAGCAAACGACGGTACAGGCGATGATATCAGAACCGCTTTTGATAAAGTCAACGATAATTTTGAAGATTTAAACGCTAGATTTCCTACAGCGGCA
>OCZA010000422.1_pt1 | contig 14783 bp, 13 predicted proteins | sample 1539021 | NCBI WGS metagenome assembly OCZA01 (sample SAMEA2619376, study PRJEB22493) | marine metagenome | biome: marine biome (ENVO:00000447); feature: surface water layer (ENVO:00002042); material: "saline water (ENVO:00002010), including plankton (ENVO:xxxxxxxx)" | depth 5 m | reverse complement strand
GAATTATATCCATTTTACTTCTGTCAGCTCCAACAACTTTCATACTTTCATCAAAGACGTACTCAGCCATAGTTCCAAGTGGAACAGCAACTTTTTTGCCTTCTAGTTCAGAACCATTTGCTTTTGTAATTCCAGAAGCGTTAGATGTAACACAAGTTGTTCCACCCATTCCGTATTCCATTGCAATATCAACTAATTTGATAGGTGCATTAGATTTTACAGCATTAATAAAAGGTACTAAACCTTGAGAATAAGAAATATCAATATCCCCAGCTAGCATTGCATCAGTCATAGCTCCACCGTTAGTGAAGTTAGTCCATTTTACTGGAACTCCTAGTGCTTTAGCAAAATTCTTTTTTTGCATGTCCTCTAAATTTGGACTTGGCCATTCTAGAAAGTAAGCAACTCTTACTTCATTTGCAGCAGCATTTGCAGCTGAAATTGACAAGTTAAGAGCGAATAAACTTCCTAAAATAAAGCTAATTAGTTTCTTCATTTTATCTCCTTAATTAAATTTAATTACCCTTATTTAAGTTCAATTTTGATTATAAGTAAATGTATTTTGTAAGCATATTAATCATAGGTGATTTGAAGATGTCTAAAATGGGTTCAACTTTTGGTTGTATTTAATATTACGTAATGACATACTAATAATGCACAGAAATTATTTTCTATTTTTTTATTTTAGTCTATGAGAGAGTGATAATAACAATTTAAAAATTTTTTATGAGTTCAGAAAAGCCACAAATACCAAATTCTTTAAATGAGCATTGGATGCCATTCTCTTCAAACAGGGACTTTAAAGCAAATCCAAGATTAATAGTTGAAGCAAAAGGTGTTTATTTAAAAAACCACCACGGTAAAACACAAATCGATGCAAGTTCAGGATTATTTTGTAATCCATTAGGTCACGGTAGAGAAGAAATTATTGAGGCGATAACTAAACAATTAAGAACAGTCGACTATGCACAACCATTCCAACAAGGATTTGGTGGCTCGTTTGAATTAGCGACACGAATTTCAAAACACACACCTGGAAACTTAAATAGAATTTTTTATACTATTTGTGGATCAACTGCTGTTGAGACAGCAATAAAAATTTCAGTTGCTTATCACAAAGCAAGAGGAGAAGGACAGAGATTTAGATTTGTTGGTAGAGAAAGAGCTTACCACGGTATGAATATTGGAGCAACATCAGTTGGTGGAATGATCAACAACGTTAAAACATTTGCGAGCGTTTTAATGCCGGGTGTTGTTCATATGAGACATACGCATTTACCAGAACATAAATTTGTTTCAGGACAACCAGAAACAGGTGCAGAAATTGCAGATGATCTAGAGAGAATTTGTACAAACTTTGGATCAGAAAATATTGCTGCTTGCATCGTTGAACCGATTGCAGGATCAACAGGAACGCTTGTTCCACCAAAAGGATATTTACAAAGATTAAGAGAAATTTGTGACAAACACGGAATCCTTTTAATTTTTGATGAAGTAATTACTGGATGGGGAAGAACAGGTTCTCCGTTTGCATCACAAGAATATGGTGTTACCCCAGATATTATTACAATGGCAAAAGCAACAACAAATGGAATAAGTCCTTTAGGCGCTGTTGCTTGTAAAGAAGAAATCTATGATGCAGTAATGGATGCATCACCTCATGGGTCAGTTGAATTATTTCATGGCTATACATATTCTGGAATTCCTGTCTCTGTAGCAGCTGGATTAGCAGTACAAGATATATTTGAAAAAGAAGATATATTTAATAGAGCTAAAAATTTAGCTCCATACTTCCAAGAAGGATTGATGTCATTAAAGGATATTGATGTTGTAGACAACATTAGAGGATATGGAATGATGGGTGGAATAGATATTAAAATGGATAAAAAACCTGGAGCAGCTGGATTTACATGTTTTAAACATTGTTATGATGCAGGTGTTAACTTCAAAGCAACAGGTGATTGTTTAATTATTGCTCCAATGTTTATTTGTGAGAAAAAACATATAGATGAAATAATTGATAAATTAAGAACTGGAATTACGAATTATTCTAAAAGTAAAAAAAATTAATTCACTTATATGAAAATAGGTGTTCCTAAAGAGATAAAACCTCAAGAAAATAGAATTGGATTAACACCTGATAGTGTAAAGACACTTACTTCAAATGGTCATGAAGTTTTAGTTGAAAATGACGGTGGTTTTGAAGCAGGCTTTGATAACAATCAATATAAATCTGCAGGAGCTAAAATAATTGATAAGGCAGAAGATATTTTTAATGATGCAGAGATAATTGTAAAAGTTAAAGAACCTCTTTCAAATGAAGTAAAAATGTTAAGAGAAAATCAAATTGTTTTTACTTATCTGCATTTAGCTGCTGCCAAAGAATTAACAAAAGGTTTAGTAGACTCTAAAGCTGTTTGTATCGCTTATGAGACAGTAACTGATAATAATGGCAGACTACCTTTATTAGCACCTATGAGTGCTGTTGCTGGAAGAATGTCAGTTCAAGCAGGCGCACATTGTTTAGAAAAAAATCAAAAAGGCAGAGGTATTTTATTAGGAGGTGCTCCAGGTGGAGAGCCTGCAGAAGTGGTAATTCTTGGTGGAGGAGTTGTTGGAGAAAATGCTGCAATTATTGCAACTGGAATGAGAGCAAAAGTTCACGTTGTAGATAAGTCAGAGGCAAGACTAAAACAATTATCAGAAATGTTTGGTGATAAAATTATTCCCCAGCTAAGTGATAAAACTGATTTAGAAAAATTAATTTCAGAATGTGATTTATTAGTTGGAGGAGTTTTAATTCCAGGAGCAGAAGCACCAAAATTAGTTACTAAAAATATGATTAAGAATATGAAACGAGGATCAGTAATAGTTGATGTTGCAATTGATCAAGGTGGATGTGTAGAGACCAGTAAACCTACAACTCATGCTGAACCAACTTATATAGTTGATGATATTGTTCATTATTGTGTAGCAAATATGCCAGGTGGTGTCCCTAGAACATCAACCATTGCTTTAAATAATGCTACGCTTCCTTTTTTAAATAGATTAGCTAGTGATGGTTATTATAAAGCTTTAAAAGATGATCCAAATTTCTTAGCTGGCTTAAATGTCCATAAGGGCGAAGTAACGTACAAAGCAGTTGCAGATGTTTTTGGATATAATTATTTAAGTGCTGGTGAGGCTTTAAATTAATTAATCAAACTAGTTATCTTTTTTTCAATATTTTTACTTATAATTTGAACACCTTTAGGATTTGGATGCATTCCATCCTCTAGATTTAGCTCTGGCTTCAAGGCAACACCTTCCAGAAGAAAAGGTAAAAAAGTTAAGCTATATTTATCAGAAAGGTTAGAATAAATTATATTAAATTTATCCCTGTATTCTTTACCATGACTTTCAGGGGCAATCATACCTGCTAATATAATTTTAATATTTTTATCAATTATAATTTTAATTATTTTCTCTAAATTTTCTTTTGTCTCGTTTGGCTTTATACCTCTTAACATATCATTTGCGCCTAAACCCAAAACCAAAATATCAATATTCTTTTCTGATAGGGTCCAATTTATTCTATTTAAACCTCCTGCAGTTGTATCACCTGAGACACTTGCATTTATAATTCTGACATCTAATCCATTATTATTTAAATTTTTTTGAAGCACTGTAGACAAATGATCTTCTTTATTAAGTCCATATCCAGCCATCAAACTATCTCCAAATAAAACAACTTTATTCTCAGCATTTACCCCAAATGCAACTAGACATAATATAATTATTTTAATAATACATTTTTTAAACATGACTAAACTTCTTAAACTAACAGATGTGAACTTAAACTATAATACTGATAACAATCTTATAAATGTTTTACAAGATGTAAGCTTTGAAGTTGATTATAAGGAAACAATATCTGTAGTAGGAGAAAGTGGGTCAGGAAAGACAAGCTTAATAATGTTGATAGGTGGTTTGGAAAAAGCATCTTCAGGAAAAATTGAATTTAAAGACTTTGAGATTTCGAGTTTAAAAGAAGATGAGATTTCGGAGATAAGACGAAAGGATATTGGTATTGTTTTTCAATCGTTTTATTTAATACCCAATTATACAGCTATAGAAAATGTGAGTTTAGCATTGGAAATTAATAAAATTAAAGATCCAATTAATAAAGCAAAAGAAATTCTAGATAAATTTGGCCTTGGAAAAAGGCTAAATAATTTACCCAGTCAATTATCTGGAGGAGAACAGCAAAGAGTAGCAATTGCACGTTCAATTGTTATGAAGCCTGAATTAATTTTAGCAGATGAGCCTACTGGAAATTTAGATAGTGAAAATTCTGAGCTAATCTCAAATATTCTTTTTGATTATGTGAAAGAGGAAAATGCAAGTTTAATTATGGTTACGCACGATAATAAATTGGCAAATCTTTCTAAGAGAATTATTAAAATAAAGGATGGTAAAATTGAATAAAAATCAAAATTTTGGTCTTTATTTTAAATATGCTCTTAGAGATTTAACAAGAAGTTATAATAAGATCTCAAGTATAATTATTACTCTTTTTATAAGTCTCTTTATTTTAAGTTCTATAATGACAATTGAAGACAGTCTAGAAAATGAACTTAATGAAAATGCAAAATTATTATTAGGGGGTGATATAGAAATTGACTACAACAATAGAGAAGGTGATCAAACTAAAATAGATAAAATTACTAAATTTGCTACAGTCTCACAAATGGTTGAATTTAGTACAATGATTTCAACTGTTAATAAAAAAATCAATAAAACTTCATTTACTAGAGTAAAATCAGTTGATCAATTTTATCCATTGTACGGAAAAGCACTCTATGAACCCAATGATGCTTTAGAAAAATTAAATCAGATAGAAAGTTCAATATTAGTAAATGAAAATATTTTTAAAAATTTAAACTTAAAAATAAATGACATTGTAAAAGTTCAAGACAAAGAGTTTAAAGTTATTGGTATAGTTAAAGTTTTACCAGATATAGGGGGTGCATTTGTATTTGGAGATTTTGCCTTAACAGGAAAAAAAACCTTAGATAAACTAGATTTAAATACCCTCGGTAGTTTTTTAAATTATGAATATAAAGTTAAATTTAACAAATCTACTAACAGTAAAGAGGGCATTAAAAGAGTAGAGAGCTTATTTAAAGATCAAAATAGAGTTAGATTAAGATACCCTGAAAACTCAGCGGGAGGCATTAGACGGATTGTTGATAATTTCTCACAATTTTTATCTCTTGTATCAATAAGCGCTATGTTAATTGCTGGCATTGGTATAGCGAATACTCTTCTATCGTTTATAAATCAAAAAAATTCATCAATTGCAGTTCAAAAAGCAATAGGTGTATTTTCTGGAAATATAAAGACAATCTATTATTTGCAATTAGCTATCTTATTAGTTTTAATCACTGCATTTTCATATGGGTTAAGTTTTTTTTTAATTCCAATAGTCGATAAATATATTTCAGATGGTTTGGGTTTAAATATAGAAGCAAGTTTTTCTATTCTAAATTTAATAATAGTTTTTTTGGTTGGAATGTTGGTAATGATAATATTTTCTATACCAACTGTTAATTCCATAGATCAAGTTAAAGCATCAAATTTATTTAGAAATGTATTTCAAAGTCTGCAATTTAATTATTCAGTGAAATCAGTAATAATTAGCATAGTATTATTGCTAATATTAATTAGTCTTTTTGCAATTAGGTCTTCAATACCATTTTATAGTGTTGCATATTTCGTATCATTTTTTATTTGTTTATTAATTTTTTATTATCTTTCTGTAACAATTATTCATTTATTAAAAAAATATAAAAATTCTAAAATTTCAGTAAAAATAGCAGTCAAAAATATAACTCAATCAAAAAGTATCACACCCATTACAATAATGTCTTTAGGTCTTGGAATGACACTTTTGTTAACACTGGCATTTGTAGGCTCAAATTTTAAAAGAGAAATTTCCAAATCTATTCCAGAAATTGCGCCAGATTATTTTTTCTTAGGAATTCAAAATGATCAACGAGAAAAATTCGAAAAAATCATATTTAATTCTGACAATAAGTCAAAATTAGAGGTAGTTCCTATGGTTTCAGCAGGTCTTGTAAAAATTAATGGGATAGATCCTAATTCTTACATCAAAAATACTAATGACAGTTATTGGGTTATAATGAATGATAGAAGAATATCTTGGTCAGATGAGATACCAAAAGATAATCCTTTAACACAAGGTAGCTGGTGGGATTTATCAAGCCCAGACAAATTACAAATTTCTTTGGATAGCAAAGTGGCACAAGATTTTGGAGTTAAAATTGGAGATATATTCACTCTTAACATTTATGGGAGAGAAATAGATGGTGAGGTAGTGAATTTTAGATTAGTTGATTATAGAGATCTTAGCATTAATTTTGCAATGTTACTAAACCCTCAATTTGCAAATAAAATTCCACATGAGTACCTTTCGACAGTGAAGTTTAATAATATTGATAAATTCGATGATATTAATTTTCTAGATGAATTCCCAAGTGTTTCTATTGTAAAAATCTCTGATTATTTAAAAAAAGTTACTGATGTTCTTAATAAAGTATTTATAGCGGTCATTATAATTTCAACTGTTACAGTGATAATAGGATTGGTTGTTATATCCAGTGCAATTATAGTGCAAGGAAAAATAAAAACTTTCCAAAATTTAGTTTTTAAGATTTTGGGATTTTCAAAAAAAGAAATAATTTACTCATCTTTAATTGAATTTATAATTACATTTTTTTCTATAATTCTTTTTTCTACAATTTTTTCTATAATTTCATCAAAATTTATTATTGAAAATATTTTTCAACTTAAATGGCTATTTGAATTTGATATATTCTTAAATGTAACAATTACAGTTGGATTAGTAACAATGATATTGATAGTTTTTACAAACCTTAAGTATCTAAGTCCAAAAGTTTATCCACTTGTCAGAAATGAATAAGATTTAATATTTTTTAGATTTTGGTTTTAAATAGAAGCTTTTAAAGCTTGATAAATTAAATCTTCAGTAACTTCACCAATACTTCTGTAAACTTCTGTATCACCCTTGAAAATTAATAGAGTAGTTTGATAAAGCACATCAAACGAATTTGCTATATCTCTGTTTGTTACATCAAATGCAAAATATTCAATGTTATCGAATTTAATATCTAATAATTCACCCTCTTTTTTTGCTTTTTGCAAAACTTTCATTTGATTTGCACAAGATCCACAATATTCGATCCAAGAACTGATAACTATAATTTTGCCCTCAGATTGGGCTTTGTTAAACAAATCTTTATCAAATGTTGTTTTCTTTTCCATTGAATTTGCAGCAAATGCAAAAAAACAGAAAATTAAAATAAAAAATTTTTTCATTAAGATTAAAAATACATATTTAGACGACTAAAGAAAATAATTTATAATGACACATGTGTTTTGAATTAAGGCTGAAATTCAACAAAAATTTCTTCTCTAGGCTTCAATCTACGAAGCCTAGTATTATAATTAACTTATAATAAGAGAGAGAAATTATTAATTACAACATTATTTATATTTTAGGAGCGCTAATAGTGAATAATAGCTATGTATAATTCATATAGTTGCTTAACATCTCTCTTTACTTATATATCATTTAATATAAAAATTATTTTGGGGTGCCATATGGCTGAGAAATACCCAAGGAACCTGTCCGGTAATTCAGAAAGGGAAAAATGGATCAAATAAACATCTTAAATCAATCATCTGCAATTTTATTAACCTTAATTATTAGTATCATTTTTGTAATAGTTGGCCTTGTATATTCAAAAAAATATCAAGGGTTAAACAATTATTTAGTTGCAAGTAGATCTGTAGGGACTTTTTCACTAACAACTAGTTTAGTTGCATCTGCTCTAGGTGCATGGATTTTATTCGGTCCGGCATCAGCAGCAACCTGGGGAGGAGTAGGGGCTGTTATTGGATATTCTTTAGGGACAGCGTTTCCTCTTTTTGCATTAATTTATTTAGGAAAAAAATTTAGAGATAAATATCCAACAGGAAAATCATTAATTGAGGTGATTAGATCTAGATTTGGCTCACAATTATTTAAGTTAATTTTGTTTTTATCTATTTTCTATATGACTATTTTTTTAATAGCAGAAGTTACCGCCGTTTCAATTTTAATTAATTACATTTCAGGAACTGATCTATGGATCACGGCATCTATTGTAATTGTCAGCTCACTTGTCTACACTTTGTATGGAGGGCTTAGAGCTTCAATATTTACAGATAATATACAATTTATAGTTTTTGGTTTGCTCTTAATAATTGCATTTTCTTATTTAATTTCTTTTAATTCTAATGATTTTAGTTTTGAGTTTGTAAAACAGAACAAACCCTATTTGTTAAGCTCAGGTTATTTGCCTAACTTTACTGCAGGCCTAACTTTTTTTATAGCTGTTGCAGCAACTAATCTTTTTCATCAAGGTAACTGGCAAAGAGTTTATGCTGCTAAAAATAATAAAGTTTTAAAAAATAGCTTAATAGTTTCTTTTATAATTATTATACCAATAGTATTCATGATGGGCTTTTCAGGTTTAGTTGCAACCTCCCAAAATCCAAGCGTAGTTCCTGACCTTGCATTCTTTTCTTTATTGTTAAAAGACCAAGCCATCTTTTTATCAATAATAATAACTATTTTAGCAATTTCACTGACAGTGAGCAGTATAGATACACTGGTAAATGCTATCTCTAGTTTGATTATTGTTGATGGAAATAAAGTTATAAAATTTAAAGGTAATTATTTAAAATTATCTAAACAAATTATAATATTTTTATCCTTGATTTCATTTTTTGTTGCATCAAAAGGATTAAGTATTTTATATCTATTTTTATTAGCTGATTTATTTTGTTGTGCAGCAGTATTAAGTGTATTTTATGGTTTTTATTCAAAATCATTTAATGAAAAAAATGCATATGTTTCAATTATAGTTGGTTTAATTGGTGGAATTCTATTATTTCCTAGTCCCGATTTCTCAAAATCAATACTTGTAGGAATAATATTACCTGCTGATTTTTTTCCAATATTTATCTCACAATCTTTGTTGTTTTGCTCATTTATTGTTGCAACACTCTTACCCATGGTTACGTGGAAATTGAGGTAATTTAATTTTTTTTAAATTTTTTAAAGGAGAAGTTTCTTGGTCTTTTTCTATTCTTAAATTTTTTCTTAAATTTAAATTTTTTTCTACTATCAGGATTATCACTTTGCTCTTTTAAGTTATCAGTATGAAATTTTTTAAATTTTTTATTTTTAAACTTAAAATTCTTTTTTTTATCAAATTCACTATCACTGTTGTTTGGCTTATCTGAATTAGACTTTTTAAATTTATTACTTTTAAACTTAAATTTTCTTTTGTTATCCCGCCTATCGTTTCTATTTCCGCTATCTTTGAATGATTTACCTCTTTTTTTAAATTTTTTATTTTTTTTGTTAGATTTTCTATTAAAACTTTCTTCTAATTTAAAATTTGGATTTATTAATTTCTGAATTTCTCTCCACATACTACGATCATTATTTGTTAAGAAGGTAAGTGCCGATCCTTCTTTACCTGCTCTACCTGTTCTACCAACTCTATGAATATAATCCTCAGGTACTTGTGGTAGATCATAATTTATTACATGTTGAATTAATGGAATATCCAATCCTCTAGCAGCAACATCAGTTGCAACTAAAATTCTATTTTTACCAGATCTGAATCCTCTAATAACTCTGTCTCTTTTACTTTGTCTTAGATTTCCATGAATTGCCTCTGCTGAATGAGCATCATATTTTAATCTTTTTACAATTTTATCTGCACCATGTTTTGTTTTAACAAAAACTAATATTGAACCTTGTCTCTCAACTAATTGATTAATTAATTCATGATATTTTTTATCTGGAGTTATTTGAAAGGTTTCTTGTTTAATTTTTTCTATTGGAGTTGAAACTGATCCAACTGAAATTCTTTCTGGTTTTCTCAAATATTTTTCAGAAATTTTTAATATATTATTCGGCAAAGTGGCTGAAAATAATAATGTTTGATGTTCCTTTGGGATAAATTTTAAAATTATTTCAATTTGAGGCGTAAACCCCATATCAAGCATTCTATCAGTTTCATCTAAAACTAAGTAATTAACTCTTGTTAAATTTAAGCTTTTTCTTTTTAAGTGATCGTTAATTCTGCCTGGTGTTCCAACAATTATTCGAGCTCTTTTATTTAATTGTCTTAGTTGTTTTTGCATACTTTCTCCACCAATTAAAAGAGCATTGCCAATTCTTATATCTCCTAAAGTGAGTTTAGATATCGTACCCATTACCTGACTAGCTAATTCTCTCGTTGGGCATATGATTAAAGCCATTGCATTTTTATTAATGATCAATTTATTTATAAGTGGAATTGTAAAAGCTAAAGTTTTGCCCGTACCAGTTTGTGCGGTTCCAAGAACATCTTTTCCCTCAAGTGCAATGGGTATTGCTTGAGATTGAATTGGTGTGGGTGTGATAAAATTTGAATACTTAATTGAATTCTTTAGTTTGTTTTCTATGTCTAATTCATTAAAGTTTTTCATGCTTGATTCTTTTAAAGATATATAGAAAATGCTTATATGTTCTAATGCCAATTACAATAAATCATTTATTTAGGACTTTAGAATGCTTATAATTGACATAAACTGGACACTTTGAAACTTGTAAGAAACCAATATAGTTAATATAAATAGCTCATATGCTCTCTTTTATACTACCATTTATAGTGTTGATTTTAGTAGTTGTTTTCATACACGAATATGGCCATTATTATTTTGCAAAAAGATATGGAGTTGGTGTAACTGACTTTTCAATAGGTTTTGGCAGAGAATTGATTGGTTGGAATGATAAATCGGGAACTAGATGGAAAATTTGCTGGATACCTCTTGGAGGTTATGTCAAATTTTTTGGTGACAGAAATGTATTTTCTCAAGCTGATCAAGAAGAATTGTTAAAAAAATATAACAAAGAGGACCAAGAAAAACTCTTTGTAACAAAACCTTTGTATCAAAGGTCTTTAATTGTAGCGGGTGGGCCAATAGCAAATTTCGTTTTAGCAATATTTATTTTTTTATTCATATACATGTTTGCTGGAAAAGACTTTACGCCAGCAGTTATTGACGAAGTTCAAAAAGATAGTCCAGCAGAAGTAGCGGGAATGCAAAAAAATGATGTGATACTTGAAATAGATAACAATAAAGTTGAGAGTATTCTTGATGTTTCTAAACTGATTTTAATGTCAACATCTGAGATAGTTGATTTCAAAATTTCTAGATATGATCAAGAGGTATTATTAAAGGTTAAACCAAAAATTGTTGCAGGCGTTGATAATTTAGGAAATAAAATTAATAAAAGAATAGTTGGTATTAAACTAAGTCCATATAACAATGAAATAAATCATAAACGATTAGGGCCAGCAAATGCATTAATAGAGTCTGTTAAAGAAGTATATTTTGTAACTACTTCATCTCTTAAATATATGGGGTCAATGCTTACTGGATCTGGAGATAGTTCACAATTAGGTGGACCAATTAGAATAGCAAAGATTTCAGGACAAGTGGCTGAATTTGGAATATTGCCATTTATTAGCATGATGGCCTATATATCAATAAGTTTAGGCTTAATTAACCTATTTCCAATTCCTCTTTTAGATGGGGGTCATTTAATGTTTTATGCATTTGAAAAGGTTTTAGGAAAGCCATTAAGTCAAAAAACACAGGAAGGTTTTTTTCGAATCGGAATGTTTTTATTGTTAACTTTAATGTTTTTTGCAACATTCAATGACCTTAAAGATTTAGGCTTATTTTAAAGGGATTTTCTAACGTTAAAAAAGCTATATAAATCAATACTTATTTACAACTATATGTTGTGGTAAATTTAATTAGAGACACAAAAAAAAAGCTTGAATTATCAACGATTTTGTTAAGTATATAAATATAACCTTTAAAACCGGAGCTAAAATGAACAAAAAACAACTTATAGCAAAATTAGCAGGGTCATTAAATCAAAGTAAAGCTGATGCTGAGCGTACATTTGATACGATTACCAACACTATTTTGGACGCTTTAAAAGGCGACGATAATGTTAAAATTGCTGGTTTTGGAACATATAAAGTGGCTAAAAGAAAAGCCCGAATTGGTCGAAATCCAAGAACTGGAGAACAAATCCAAATCGCTGCTTCTCAAAAGGTAAAGTTTTTACCTGCAAAAGCGCTTAAAGAAGTTTTCAATAAATAAACTTTTTAAAACAGCCTTTATTAAAAATTAGAATTTAATAAAGGCTGTTTTTTTATGCAAGCATACGGTGTACTACATGCAAATACTGCATATCTCTTTTAAATAACAATCAATAGTTTTTAGTTTTATTAAATCTATAACAACCTCTTTAATTAAACGGAGGTGAAATGGTTAAACTTTTAAAAAAACTGGCTGGTCCATTAGTAAGTTTATTTTTCTTACTAAATATGACTAGTGCAGGTTATGCTGAAACTACAGTTTCAGCTGAAGTTGGTTTCATATTCAATACATTTCTTTTCTTGGTTTGTGGTTTCTTAGTAATGTTTATGGCAGCAGGTTTTGCCATGCTCGAATCAGGGATGGTAACATCAAAAAGTGTATCAGTAATATGTGCCAAAAATATCGGATTATTTTCAATAGCTGGAATTATGTTCTGGATGGTTGGATATAATTTAGCATACGGAATTCCAGAAGGTGGATACATTGGAAGCTTTACTCCATGGTCTGATGCAAGTTCAGTGGATACTGGATATGCAGATGGATCTGATTGGTATTTCCAAATGGTTTTCTGTGCAACGACAGTTTCAATTGTATCTGGAACATTAGCTGAAAGAATTAAATTATGGCCGTTCTTTTTATTTGCGGCTATTCTATCAGGAATTATCTATCCAATCGTTATGGGTTGGCAGTGGGGAGGTGGCTGGTTAGCAGCTGCTGGTTTCTCCGACTTTGCTGGTTCAACACTTGTTCACTCAACTGGAGGTGCAGCAGCATTAGCTGGAGCAATTCTTTTAGGAGCTAGAACTGGTAGATTTGATAAATCTGGAGCAGCTAAACCTATGAAGCCATTTGCAGCGTCTTCTGTACCATTGGTAACAGTTGGTGTATTTATTTTATGGCTAGGTTGGTTCGGATTTAATGGTGGATCACAATTAGCAATGGGAACATTTGATGATGCAGTAGCAGTATCAAATATTTTCATTAATACAAACTTAGCAGCCTGTGGTGGTGTATTAGCAGCTGGTGCAATAACAAGATTAATGTCGGGTAAAACTGATGTCATTCAAATGCTTAACGGAGCAATTGGTGGTCTTGTTGCAATTACAGCTGAACCATTAATGCCTTCACCGCTAGCAGCAATTCTTATAGGTGCGATCGGTGGAATAATAGTTGTCTTCGGAACTAAATTATTATTCTCACTAAAAATCGATGATGTAGTAGGTGCAGTACCTGCTCACTTGTTCGCTGGAATTTGGGGAACTTTAGCAGTTCCACTAACTAACGGTGATGCATCATTCGGAGCGCAGCTTCTAGGAGTAATTTCAATCAATGCATTTGTATTCGTAGTATCTCTAATAGTATGGGGAATTATGAAGGGAACAATGGGTATAAGATTGAGTAAAGAAGCAGAAAGACTTGGTACAGATGTTACAGAGTCTGGAGTAATCGCATACGCAATAAGAGACTAAAGAATAACTATCTCTCTCTCTATAGTTGACAAAAGGCCCCTTAACTGGGGCCTTTTTTTTAGTAATTTTTTATGAAGTCTAAAACCTCTGCAGCATGGCCCGCTGCCTTAACGTTTCTCCATTCCTTAATAATTTTATTTTTCTCAATAATAAAAGTACTTCTTACTGTACCCATAAATTCTCGACCCATAAATTTCTTTTTGGCCCAAGCTTTATAAGCTTTTAAAGAAGTTTTATCTTCGTCTGCTAATAGTTCAAATTTTAAATTAAGTTTTTTACTCCATTTTTCGTGACTTTCTAAACTATCTTTAGATATTCCAAAAATAGTGCATCCAAGTTTCTCAAATTTACTTAAAAGTTTATTAAAATCATTTGTTTCAATTGTACATCCACTTGTATTATCTTTCGGATAGAAATAGATGATGATAAATTTTGATTTTACTTTACTTAATTCAACAGTTTTACCTGACGTAGATGATAATTTAAAATTTGGAGCTTTCATTTAATAACCTTTGTTTAATTTATATAGTAATATTTTTAATTTAGTGTAATAAACATTTATGACAATAAAATCAGCATCAACTTTAGTCGCAGAAGCTTTAAAGGAAATTAAAACAATATCACCTGAGGAAGCTCTAGAAAAATTAAATAATGATACATGTAACCTTATCGATATCAGGGATGTAAGAGAATTAGAAAGATTAGGAAGAATAGAAAAGTCTTCTCACATACCAAGAGGAATGCTGGAATTTTGGATGGATCCAGATAGTCAATATTTTAAAGATGGTAAAATCGATATGAATAAGGAAATGGTTCTTTTTTGTGCTGGCGGTCTAAGATCAGCATTAGCAACAAAAACTTTACAAAGTATGGGTTTTAAAAATATTTGCCATGTAGATGGTGGTTTTGGATCAATGCAAAATTCAGGTTTTAAAGTAGTAAAGTAATTTAGCTTTTAATCTAACAAATTAATTCTTTTAGCGTAGAACATTCTTATTATCCAATAAA
>OCZA010000421.1_pt1 | contig 14801 bp, 19 predicted proteins | sample 1539021 | NCBI WGS metagenome assembly OCZA01 (sample SAMEA2619376, study PRJEB22493) | marine metagenome | biome: marine biome (ENVO:00000447); feature: surface water layer (ENVO:00002042); material: "saline water (ENVO:00002010), including plankton (ENVO:xxxxxxxx)" | depth 5 m | reverse complement strand
CAAATGTATGAAAATAGTCCTATAGATGTTGTACTTCCACCAAGTGTTGAGTTAATGGTAACAAAGGCAGAACCTGCGGTTAAGGGGGATACAGTTACTTCATCTACTAAAACGGTTACTTGTGAAACTGGACTAGAAGTTGTAGTACCAATGTTTATAGCTGAAAATGACATTATAAAAATTGATACTAAAGATAAATCATATATGACAAGGGTTACATGAACGATTTTAGAATTGATTCATTTGAAAAAGTATTCGCTGCCAATCTCGATGAAATTGAGGAAATTGACAAAAATTTTCCTGAACTAAGTGATAACCAGAGATTAAGAGCTCAGCAATTACTAAAGAACACTCATGATAATAAAGAAAGAATAGAAAATTCTATTCGTACATATTCAGAAAATTGGTCTTATGAAAGAATTGGTAAAGTAGAAATTATAATATTATCACTAGGAATTTCTGAATTAATAATGGATTTAACTCCAAAAAAAGTAATAATTTCTGAATGGGTAAAGCTCTGTGATAAACATTCATCCTCTCAATCTGCGAAATTTGTAAATGGTATTTTAAATACAATTTCAGAAAATATAAACAATGAATAACGAGTACATTTTAGAAGTTAAGAAAAAAAGATTTATGTTTATTGATAAATTTGAGAATAACATAGAAAATATATACGATGAGTTAATCAAAGCAAAAAATGATAACCAATTATCGTCGATAAGGGTGCATAAATATTTAACTGCTGGTGGAACGTTAGGTAAAGTTAAAACAGCTAGATACCTTGATGAAATAGGTCTAGATGAAAAAACAAAAATTAAAAATTTAAAAGAAGCTGATATAAAAAAATTAGTAAAATACGTAATTGAACAATGATAGTTATATTTAGTGGTCCATCGGGAGTTGGTAAGTCAACAATCATTAACTTACTTAGATCTAAAATTGATTTTTATTTTTCAATATCTCACACAACCCGTCCTAGGAGAGATGATGAAAAAGACAAAGAAGATTATTACTTTATTTCTGAGGACGCATTTAAAGAGATGGTTTCCAATGAAGAATTTATTGAATATGAAAGATATGGAAGCTTTTTTTACGGTACTTCGAAAAATGAAATTACAAAAAGTGATTTCACAATATTAGATTTAGAAGTTAATGGGGCAACTAAACTTTTATCTAGTAATTCAGAGTTTGTAGGTATATTTGTTGATATTGATGACGAAATTCTGATCAATCGACTTACAGAAAGAGGTCATGATCATCAATTTATTGAGGAAAGAATGAAATTAGCTTCAGAACAAAGAAAATCAATACCTAAGTTTGATTATGTACTTAAAAATATAGATTTAAACACTACTCTTAAAGAAATATTAGATATATTATATGACCTGGAGAAAAAATGATAAAACCACCTATTGAAGAATTATTAAAAAACTCACCTGGAAGATTTGCTTTAGTCATTACTTCAGCAAGACGTGCCAAAGACATAAACTCATATTTTAATCAACTTGGTGAAGGTATAGGTGCTTATACACCTCCACAAGTACAGAGTTTAAGTCGAAAACCACTTACCGTTGCATTTGAAGAAATTGCATCTGGAAAAGTAGAGGTTAGCGAAAAAGAATAAATCAATGAGCGAAAATATACTACTTGGTATAACTGGTAGTATCGCTTCTTCTAAGTCTGAGGTGCTTTTTCAGCTACTAAATAAACAAAACAATGTTGAAATTTTTTCAACTAATGAGGGTCTTAAATATGTATCTCAAGATTTTCAAAATGAAAATACAATATATTCATCATGGGATCAACTCGAAGGATCACCACATATAGAATATGCAAGATGGGCAGATAAAGTTATTATTTACCCTGCAACTGCGAATTTTATCAGTAAATATGCTCATGGATTAGCTGATGATCTTCTTTTATCTACATTATTGATGTTTGACAAGGAAATATATATTGCACCTGCAATGCATGAAGAAATGTTTATGGATGAGAAAATTCAAAAAAATATTTTAAAATTAAGTGACAAAGTTACATTTTGTGGACCTAGATTTGGAAATCTAGATATAGGGGATCAAGGAGTAGGAAGACTAGTTGAACCAAATGAACTTTTTGATATTTTATATACAAAAAAAGATAAAGTAATTGTTACATCAGGTCCAACTTCAGAATATATAGATGATGTAAGAGTTATAACAAATAAATCATCTGGAAAACAGGGGAGAGCAATAGCTATAGAACTAATGAGTCAAGGTTATGAAGTTGTATACATTCATTCAAAAGACATAGAACCTGTGGCAGGAGTAAGAAATATTATTTTTGAAACTTCAGAAGATTTATTAAATGCAATGGACAGTGAAACAAATAACTTAAAACACCTTTTTATGGTTGCTGCTGTTTCAGACTTTGTTGTTAAAAAAACTAAGGGAAAGATTGATCGATCAAAAGGAGATGCGTCTATTAATCTGTCACCCAATATTGATATAGTAAAAGAATATAAATTAAAGAACAGAGATGTAAATGTGGTAAGTTTTTCTGCGCAAACAAACAATGATTTAAACTTCGAAAAAATTAAAAATAAAGACTCTGATTACCTTGTCATAAATAATTTAAGTGACAATTATTTTGGTTCAGATATGAATAAAGTAACAATAATTAATAAATCTGAAATGATTTATGAATCTGGAAATGAAAATAAACATCTAATTGCTCAAAAGATAATTCAGAATACAATAATTTAAAGTGTTTGCAGATGTTGAGATTTTGTCGAATAATACATATAAATTTAGTAAATTTACATATTCAATTCCTACACGCTTAACACAAAAAATTAAAGTAGGTTCGATAATAAAAGTTACGTTTAGAAACAATATAAAAGATGCAGTTGTAATAAACACACATAATGAATCACCAAATATAAAACTGATTAAACCTATTGAAAAAGTAACAAGTCAACTTAACAGCCCACAATTATTGTTTTTAAAACATGTTGCCTCTGCAAATTATCTAAACATAGGTATGACGCTATTTAACCTTTATAAAGATACTTATTACAAATTAGATAGTGAATATGGATTATCTGAAAACTTAGTTTTTAACAATGATGACATTTACTCAAATCTTGAAAATAAAGAACGAAATATAATATTTACACCATCTCTAAAATCAGCAAAAACTCTGTATGAGAATATGATCAGAAATAACATTCAGATTGATTTTTATCAAAAAACAGGTGGTAACGAAGAAATATCGAACGTTATTAAGAGTCAGAGTAAATATACAAATACAATTCTCTTATCAAATAATTACCCAAAAATTTTTCAATCAAAAAACACAAATTGTCACTTTTTTGATACAAATGATATTGGATTTAATTTACCAAAATTAAACTCCATGAATATTATCGAGCTAGCTTCTCTCAAGCATCATTACTTTGGTGGAAGATATTATTTCTATAATGAATATCCTTCTTTGAATATTTTTGATAAAGCAACTCATTATAAAAAACCTGATCTTACAAATGTAGATATTTATCACGGAAATGCAATAACTGAATGTATCGATTTATTAAAAACAAAATATGAGCTTTCAACAAATATACTTGCTCATGATCAAGCATCCGAAGAATATTTAAATGACTTTAACATAATCAAAAATAATCAAGAAGATTACGACATAAGCGTATTAATAAACCCAAGAATTGTATATAAAAATAATTTAAATTCTGAAAGGCTCATTTATTTAATAAAAAAAATAAACGAAGTAAATACTAAAAATAAAAAATTAATAATATTATCAACTCAAAATATAGATCTACATAAAGCACTTGAATATGAATATATAACAAAGTTAACAAAAGAAGAATTAAAAGAACGAAAAAAATGGGGTCCAAACTTACATCATAAAGTTTATAAGATACTTTCTGATAGAGAACTTTCTCTTGAAAACACTAATTTAGTATTAGGTCCAAGAGTTAGAGATGATGTTTTTGAATATGAAATCAACATTAATTTAAGAAACAATATTAATTACAATGAAATTATTACAAGCTTCAGAAAGCTTCAGACTTATGAACCAAGGAAAGTGACTTCAATTTAATGGAAGAAATAGTAATATTTGGACATCCATCATTAAGAACAAAGTCTTCAGAAATAACTGAATTTAATAATGAGTTAGAAAAACTATCCGAAAGAATGATAAAAATAATGTATGAAGCACCGGGAGTTGGTTTAGCTGCACCTCAAATTGGAATTAATAAAAATATATTTGTATTCGATGCGGGTGATGGTCCAAAAACTGCAATAAATCCGACTAAAATTGAAGTAGAAGGAAGTGCTGTATTTTTAGAAGGATGTTTATCTCTTCCTGGTTATTACTGGGAAATCGAACGACCTGAATTCGCAAAAATATATTGTCAAAATCTTAATGGTGAACCTATAACTTATGAAGGTGATGAACTGACTGGTAGGGTATTACAACATGAATTTGATCATTTAAAAGGAAAGTTATTACTTTCATCTCTAACTAGAAAAGAAAGAAAAGAGGCAATTAAAAAAATAACAGTGAACGGTTTTCCAGGCGATGACATATAAATATTTTTTTGGGAGTGATAAGAGAAGCGTTCCATATTTGAACTTTCTTTCAAAAGAAATAAAAGAATTAGTAGTGGTAACAACAAAGCCAAAAAAAAGTGGGCGTGGAAATAAATTAAGAACAAATCCTGTAGAGAATTTTTGCCAAAATAACAATATTATATTTAAGTACTTTGACGATTCTGAAATATATTCAGACATGGATTATGGAGTATGTGTGAGTTTTGGTGCAATTTTTAAAGCTGACTTTATAAATGGTAATGCACCTATTTTTAATATACACTTAAGCAGGCTTCCAGAACTTCGTGGCCCTTCACCGGTAGAATCAGCAATATTAAATGGGAATACATTATTTGGTTATACAATATTTAAAATTGTGGAGGAAGTTGATGAAGGACCAATTCTTTACCAAAATGATGTGGAAGTACTGGAGAATTATTCATCAAATGTTTATGAAGCGTTGCTTGAAGATTTTATAAGGAGTTTTAAATCTATTGACTTTAAATCACCATTACAAATTCAGGAAGGCAATGTTTCTGTAACCAGTAAATTTGTAAAAACTGACTACATGATTTCAAAAGAAGATACAATCTATGAAGCTAAAAATAAAATTAAAGCATTCGATATTTTAGGGCCTGCATATATTCAATATGATTCCAAAATAATTAAAATTCATAAATATACTGAAGATAATTCGGATTTTAAATATGAATTAAAAGATGGAAATTTATATTTAGATGAGATTACACCTGAAGGGAAAAATAAAATGACGGCTAATGATTACATACGTGGACGTCAATGAAGATTTCTGCAAGTATTCAGGCATCTAACATTTATAATCTTCTAAATGAGCTAAACGAATATAGTGATAGTTTTGATCAATTACATGTTGATATAACTGATGGGAACTTTACAAATAATATATCCCTTCCTGTTGCAATTATTGAATACATCAAAAAAAATACAGATTACGTGATTGACACCCATTTAATGCTGAATAATAACGAACTGTTTACACAAAAAGCTTTTGAATATGGTTCTGATATTGTCACTGTACATTGTGAAACTACAACTCCAGAAATCTTTAAATCACTAGTGAACGAATTCACATATGTTGGTGTTGGAATACTTCCTACTACAGATATAAAAACTTTATCTAATTACATTGATGAAGCTTACAGTGTCTTATTATTGACAGTTAATCCTGGTTTCTCAAATCAGTCTAAGGCAGTAAATTTAATTGACAGGGTACAAGAATTTAAAGATCTCTATCCTGATTACTCCAACTTGTTAATTGTTGATGGGGGAGTAAAAAAAGAAGAATTAGAATCCTTAAGAAATCTTGATGTTGATATAGCTGTTCAGGGGGGAGCTATATTTGCAAAATAGTCTTAAATACTTACAATTCTCTGAATATATGATTGAAGCTATAAAAGCTGCATTGCGTTACAACCCAACACCAAACCCGAGAGTGGGAGCTGTTCTTGTTGATAAAAATAATAAAATTAAAAAAGTTGCGGCACATCAAAATAAGGGATACGATCACGCAGAATACAGTCTATTTAAGAATTCAGAAGTATCACCTGATGATACGTTATACGTAACTCTAGAACCTTGCTTTCATGATGATACTTCACCTTCCTGCGCTTCAACTGTTATACAAACTGGTATCAAATCGGTAGTGGTAGGAGATATTGATAAAGATAAAAGAACAGATGGAAAAGGTATAGATCTATTAAGACAAAACGATATAGAAGTAATAGTTGAAGAAGGTGTTAATGAATTTCTAAACCCTGGATATAAATACTCTGATAAAAAACCTTTTTTAATAGGTAAAGTAGCAATCTCAAATGACAACATTATATATAAAGAAAACAATAAATATATTAGTAATCAACAATCTCGAGAAATATCACACTATATTAGGTCAACCATAGATTGTATAATTATTGGAAAGAATACATTAATAAAAGATGAACCTCAACTTAATGTACGCCTTGATGATAAATTTTCAAGTCCGACACCAATCGTAATTTGGGGAAATAATACAAGAGATTTAATGACCTATAAGAAAAATAATAGTAATTTTTTATTCTACGTTGAAAATGAAGACGGATCATTTAATGACTTCGTATTAAGAAATCACTTTAAGACAGGCCTTATTGAAGGCGGTAATAAGATTCTTTCATACTTTATTGAACAACAACAAATAGATAAGTTTTATATGTTTAAATCTAATTCTAATTTAGTTAATGGTTTGCAATTAGATGCAAGAATTCAAAATAGTTTGAAAAAAGATTTTATTCTCAATGATCAATATCAGATTAAAGATAATTTATTATCTACTTATACTATTAAGTGATGTTTACTGGAATTATTAATTCAATTGGGAATATTGAGAATTTAAATGATGATTTAATTCAAATCAGTACTGATAATAACTCATACCAAAATCTTGATTCTGGAACAAGTATTGGGATTGATGGAACGTGTCTAACTTTACGTGACTACGAGAATGATTTATTAAACTTTCAAGTATCAGGTGAAACATTTGATAGAACAATTGCTAAAGGATATAAAACTGGATCAAAAATTAATCTAGAGTTACCAGCAACCATGTCAACATTCTTAAGTGGTCATATTGTTCAAGGACATGTTGACACAACTTCAGAAGTAATAAACATTGAAGAAAATGAAAATAATCTATGGACTTACTATTTCAAAATTACTGATTCTAAATATATTGTTGACAAGGGTTCAATTACAATAAACGGTATATCGCTAACAGTTGTTGATCCGAATGAAGAATCATTTAGTGTTGCAGTTATAAGTGAAACTTATCAAAGAACAAATTTACAATACCTAAAAAATGGCTCATTAGTTAACATTGAATATGACATACTTGCTAAATATATGGAGAAAATGATTAATGATAAGTGACATAGAAGTTATTATCGAAAAATTTAAAAAAGGTGAAATGGTAATCCTCGTTGATGATGAGGATAGAGAAAATGAAGGTGACTTAATTGTATCTTCTCAATATCTAACACCTGAACATATAAATTTCATGATTACTTATGCAAAAGGACTTGTATGCGCGCCTATTGCAAAAGATGTTGCTAAAAAATTAAAGTTATCATTAATGCAGGGTATTGATAACGAAGAAGATACACAATTTACAACATCTGTGGATCTTATGGGCGATGGTGTTTCAACAGGTATTTCAGCTGATGATAGATTTAAAACTATTAAAGGATTGAGTGATCCAAGTGCAACCAGAGATGATTTTAAAGTACCGGGGCACGTTTTTCCCTTACAAGCTATGGACGGTGGAGTCTTAAGACGTGCTGGACATACAGAAGCAGCAGTAGATTTGTGTTTAGTCGCTGACCATTATCCTGTAGCTGTAATTTGTGAAATTATTAACGATGATGGGTCAATGGCAAGAATAGATGACCTTATTGAATTTTCAGCAAAGCACAACGTTGCTATTGGAACTATAAAAGATTTAATAGAGTATCGCTTGAAATTGTCTAACCCTGTAAGTTTGGTGTCTAGTGCAAAAGTGCCCACAGATTATGGAGAATTTACTGCACATGTATACAAAGATAATAATGACAATACAGAGCATATTGCTCTTACCTATAAAGATTATCTACAAGGTGAATCATCTATGGTAAGAGTTCACTCTGAGTGTCTTACAGGTGACGTTTTTAGCTCGAATAAATGTGACTGTGGATATCAACTAAATAATGCAATGGAAACAATAGTTAAAAATGGTTCTGGAGTTATTTTATATATGAGAGGTCATGAAGGAAGAGGTATAGGTCTTGGTAACAAAATAAAGGCTTACTCACTTCAAGATGAAGGTGCTGATACAGTTGAGGCAAATTTGAAATTAGGTTTTGAAATGGACCAAAGAGACTATGGAACAGGAGCGCTTATCCTCAGAGACTTAGGAATCACGAATATGAACCTATTAACGAACAATCCCAGTAAAAGAGCAGGCCTTGAAGGATTTGGTTTAAATATTGTAAAGAGAACACCATTGAAAGGTAAAATAACGAATGAAAATTCTTCATACCTTGACACTAAAGAAAATAAAATGGGTCATAATTTTAATGAAGAGTAAAATTGCAATAGTTCATTCTGATTATTATCAGGATATAAGTACATCACTTGTCAGTGGTTTTAAGAAATCTATTGATGATAGCTTTCAGTGTGATACGTATAATGTAGAAGGTAGTTGGGAGTTGATCCATAAAATAAACTCTCTTATTGGCGAATATGATAAATTTGTCGCAATAGGAGTAATTGTGAAAGGTGAAACAGATCATTATGAGTATTTATCTTCAAGTATTGCTAACGCACTTTTATCAATGACTATTACTAAAGATGTCTATATATCAAATTGTGTACTTAACGTTCAAACTCTAGAACAAGCAAAAAATAGAGCTTCGGATGATAAAAATAAAGGATCCGAATCTGCATACGCCATAAATAATCTTTTTATTACATAATAAAAATTAAGTTATATAATGAAATCAAGCGAACAATGTTCCACCTACTGTGAAAAATAGTTAGGTTTGTAAAACAGCTTCGTGCTGTTTTTTTTATTGAAAGGAAAACAAATAGCAGAATTAAATGTAAACGAAGAGATCAGATCTAAAAAGTTGCTCGTTATTGCACCTGATGGAGTACAGGTTGGAGAATTGGAGTTGAAGAAAGCTTTGATTCTTGCTGAAGAGCTTGATCTTGACTTAGTAGAGGTCTCTCCGGAAAGTAAACCTCCTGTTGCAAGGCTGATGGATTATGGAAAATATAAATTTGAACTAAAGCAAAAAGCAAGGGAATCAAGAAAGAAACAAGTAAAAATTAACGTAAAGGAAATACAGCTAAAACCAAAGATTGATACCAATGATTACAGAATTAAGTTAAATCAGTCAAAAAAGTTTTTAGAAGATGGAGATAAAGTGAAGTTCACAATGAGATTTAGAGGTAGAGAAGCAGAGTATCCTGAATTAGGACAAAAAATTCTTGATAATTTGAGAGATGAGCTTGAAGATCTATCCATGGTTGAATCTACGTCAAGACCAGATGGTCGTTCACTTACAATGGTTTTAGCACCAAATGGAGGTAAGAAATGAAACACAAAACTCATAAAGGTATGAAAAAAAGAATTAGAGTCAGTGGAACTGGAAAATTTATGAGAAGACGTGCCCATAGATCGCACTATAAACTAGCCAAAGGAAGCAACTCCTGGTCTAGGCTAAAACGTGATGTAGAATCCTCAAAGGGTGATTCAAAGAAAATCAGAAAGTTGTTGAGTTAAATGGTAAGAGTTAGAAGATCTGTTAGTAGCAGGAAATCAAGAAAAAAAGTTCTTAAGCAAGCTAAAGGTTATACAGGTGCACGAAGTAAAAGATTACGAACTGCAAAAGAACAAGTTATGCATGCTGGCAATGATGCTTTCGCACATAGAAAAGACAAGAAAGCAACATACAGAAAAATATGGATATCAAGAATAAATGCCGCTTCAAGAGAACATGGACTTCCATATTCTAAATTTATTAACGGTCTAACTAATGCAGAAGTAAAAGTTGATCGTAAAATACTCGCAGATTTAGCAATAAATGATCCTGATGGTTTTAAAAAGCTTGTTGATTTAGCCAAAAAAAATATAAATGCCTGAGGTTAATACAGAAAAGATATTTGCATCTTTTTTATTAAGTGTTGAACAAGTTACTTCAATTGATGAATTCAATGACTTAGAAAAAGAATACTTAGGTAAAAATTCGCTAATTTCAGAAGAACGAAAGAAATTATCATCTATGAGTGAAATCTCTAGAAAGAAATATGGAAAAGTCCTTCAAGAGCTATCAACCCAAATTTCTGAAAGATTAAATCAAGAAAGATTAAGTTTTCAATCTAAATTTTTTAAAGAAAAGGAATTAAATGACAATAAAGATATAACAATCAATTGGTACAAAGATTTAGGAAGCAGAGAGCACGTATTAACAAGCGTTATGAATGAAGTTGTGGATATATTCTCTGCAATTGGTTATACGGTAGCAACAGGCCCAGAAGCAGAAACCTCTTGGCATAATTTTGATGCTTTAAATACACCTGATTGGCACCCAGCTCGATATGAATCAGACACACTTTATTTAGATGAAAATTTAGAGCAACTTCTCAGAACTCAAACAAGTACGGTACAAGTAAGGCACATGCAAAATAATAAACCACCGGTTTATATAGTTGCTCCTGGTCGTGTTTATAGATCCGATCAATTAGATGCAACTCACTCACCAGTTTTTCATCAAATCGAAGGTTTGGCCGTAGATGAAAATCTAACATTTTCAGATTTAAAAGGGACATTAGAGTATTTTGTTCAAGAATTTTTTGGTAAAGAAATTAAAACTAAATTTATTCCACATTTTTTTCCATTTACTGAACCATCAGCTGAAGTATTAGTAAGTTGGAAAGATGGTGAATGGCTTGAGATATTGGGATGCGGTATGGTCGATCCTAATGTGTTTCAACATGTAGGATACGATAAAAATTCTCAAGGTTTTGCGTTTGGTGTAGGTGTAGAGCGATTAGCAATGATTCGTTATAAAATTGACCATATCAAAAATTTCTATGAAAATGATCTGAGATTTCTAAGGCAGTTCTAATGAAAGTTTTGAAATCTTGGCTTAATGATTGGATAGATATATCTGAAATATCAAATGAAGACATTTCTGAAGGACTAGAAAGTTTAGGATTTGAAATTGAAGAACAATCTGATTTAAAACCGAATTATTCAAATATAGTCGTAGGAAAAGTTCTTGAAATATACCCACATCCTAATGCAGACAAAGTGAGAGTAACAAAAACTGATGTTGGTAGTAAAACTTATGAAATCGTATGTGGGGCATGGAACTTTGATGTTGGTGCTGTAGTACCTGTAGCCCTTCCTAATTCTGAAATTAAAGATGGTTTTAAAATTGATAAAAGAGACATTCGAGGAGTTGAATCTAACGGTATGATTTGTTCAGCCTCTGAGCTTGATCTATGGGATGATCATGAAGGCATACTGATATTAGACGATAACATTCTGCCAGGTACTGATTTCTCATCTATATATGCAAGTTCAGATTATTTATGGGATATAGGTATAACACCTAACAGAGGTGATTGTATGTCATATTTGGGAATTGCAAGAGAACTGTCCAATTACTTTGATAAAAAAATAAACATTAAAAAATCGAAACTTAATCCATCGATAACAAACATTTTAAACACTAACAGTGGAAAAATTAAGGAATGTGATTCATATGGTTCAGTTGAAATAGAAAATTTTAAAGTAACAGATTCATCATTTTTAATTAGATACCGATTATCAAATGTCGGAACAAGAATAATTAATAATGTTGTAGATATTACAAATTACATTTTGTACGACGTAGGACAACCTCTACATGCATTTGATAGGGATAAACTTTTTAATACGGTATCTGTAAGAAAAGCTAAAAACAATGAAACAGTTACAACTCTTGACTCACAAAAAAGAAAACTTACAAATGATGATCTAGTCATAACTGATGGAGATAAACCGATTGCTTTAGCTGGAGTAATGGGGGGACTTGAAACTGAAGTTACTGACAGTACAGTTAATTTACTAATTGAAAGCGCTTACTTTGATAAAGTTTCAATAATGAAAACTTCAAGAAAATTGGGACTTATTTCAGACGCCTCAATTAGGTTTGAAAGAGGAATAGATTTTAACATTCAAAAATACGGGTTAGAACAATTTCTCATGACATTAAAAGATAGTCAAGACATAAAATATTCCGAATTAAGTATTGATACTAAAAATAATATTAAAAATGAAAAAGTTACTCTCAAAAAAGATGAGATTAAAAAATTACTTGGGATTGAACTTAAAGATTCATTTATTAAAAAAACTCTTAAAAATTTAATGATCGATGGGGAAATAAAAAAAGATATCATCGAGTTTACCGCACCATCATGGAGATATGATTTAGACAGGCCAGTGGATCTAATTGAAGAATTTGCAAAACATCATGGATTTAATAATTTTTCTTCAAATCTTCCACAAGGACTATATAAAAATGAAAAGGGTAATTTTTGGAAAGTAAAAGAATATCTTTCAAAAATACTTATTTCAAATAACTTTCAAGAAATACAAACTCTAAGTTTTGTTAATAAAGAAATGAATACTGTATTTAATCCAGAAAAAAAATATGTAACGGTCTTTAATGCAATTGATAAATCAAACAATTACTTACGATCTAATTTAATGTCAAGTCTTTTAGATACTTATATATTTAATCTTCAGCAAAACAACATTTTAAACAGCTATTTTGAAATAAATACAGTTTTTAACTCCTCTGTGGATAACACATTTAATGATGTTCCGAATCAAAACGTTGTACTTGGGTTTATAACATCAGCTAATCTAACAACTCAAGATATCAGAAAAAGTGATCAAAATATTGACATATATTACGTAAAAAGTTTGATAAATCAATTAATAAACGATACACAATTGGAGCCAATAATAAAACCAGGATTTCATCAAAATTATTCATTTTCTATATTTAAAAATAATGAAATTGTTGGGCATTTTGGTCAATTGTCTACAGAATTACAAAATAATTTTGAGGTAGAGAATGAAGTTTTTCTAGGAGAAATATATGTAAATAAACTGAATTTAAATGAATTAAAACTAATAAACTACAAACCTCTTTCCCAATATCCCTTTATTAAATTCGATTTATCATTCTCAGTTCCAGTTGAATTTTCTGCTCATTTAATCGTTGACGAAATCAATAAATTATTAAGTAAAAATGAAAATGAAATAGAAATATTTGATGATTTCCAACATGAGAATTCAAGAAATTTAGGAATTAGAATAGTTACTAGAAGCTATGAAAAAACTTATGACGATAACGAAACAAGGCAAATATTGATGAAAATCTCTGACTCATTAGAGGCAAAATTCAAAATCACTCTCAACAGTGGTAATAATGATTGATAATCTTGGTCTAAACAACAGGGTTTTTCAAATACTCTCACAAAACTCCCAAAAAGCTGCAGTTGATATCTTAGGTATGAGAATATCAACAAAATATAAAAATAAATTTACTGAAATAATGATTACAGAAACAGAAGCATTTGGTACAGCCAATGGAGATGAGATGTCTCTAGCAAATCAATTAAATAGAAAAATACCAGTATCTTTACCCCTAGGGCCACCCCACATAATGGTTTTAAAAACATACGGCTCTAACAACAGTCTCTATTTTTTAACATCTAAACCTGGTTCTTGTCAGGGTGTATTGATTAGATCTGGAAAGATTATTCTTGGTAAAAATTATGCCGAGACAAGAAGAAAACAAAAAATGAAAAATGATAATTTATATGGACCTGGAAATATAACAAAGGCTCTTGGTATAGATGTTAAGCAAGATGGTGAAAATCTTTTAGATGGGACAATATCTTTATCACCACGTATACATCCTGTCGAGAGAGCAATAGCAAAGCAAAGAAAAAATTCCAAACCACGTGATAAACACTTATGGAGATTTACACTGGTCATATAATGAAATATTTAGAAGACAGAGCAACAAATATTAATCCTCAGAATGACTTTAAGGATCTTCTTCAATCAAAAAAGAAATTAAGAGTAAAGTTGGGTGTTGACCCAACAGCTCCCGATGTAACCCTAGGTTGGTATGCAATTTTAAGAATGTTAAAAAAATTTCAGGATAACGGACACACCGCAGTCTTAATACTTGGAGAGTTTACAGCACAAGTTGGTGATCCTTCTGGTAAATCTGAAACAAGAAAAGTTATTGGTGAAACAGAAATTAACGATAACTCAAAAGGGGTGCTTCCTATTATTAAAAATATTCTTAACGATGATAATTTAGAAATTGTATCTAACAAAGATTGGTTATCAAAATTATCAATTCAAGACATGATGGAATTAGCATCAAAAACTACATTAGCTCAAATGATGGAGCGAGATGATTTCTCAAATAGATTTAGAGACAACAACCCAATATCTCTCTTAGAATTTTTCTATCCGCTATATCAAGGTTATGATTCTGTAGCTGTTGAAGCTGATATTGAAATTGGTGGTAATGATCAGCTTTGGAATCTTATGTTGGGAAGAGAAATACAAAAATCTTACGA
>OCZA010000420.1_pt1 | contig 14830 bp, 13 predicted proteins | sample 1539021 | NCBI WGS metagenome assembly OCZA01 (sample SAMEA2619376, study PRJEB22493) | marine metagenome | biome: marine biome (ENVO:00000447); feature: surface water layer (ENVO:00002042); material: "saline water (ENVO:00002010), including plankton (ENVO:xxxxxxxx)" | depth 5 m | reverse complement strand
CACGCAAATAATAGAGTTTCGCCCGTCTTACAGCACCTCTCCGCTTTACTTCTATGCTATCCAAAAGCGGGCTATATGTTTGAAATGTGCGCTCCACTCCAATACCGTTCGATATTTTTCTAACTGTAAAAGCTGAGTTGAGCTGTCTGTTTCTCTTAGCAAGAACAACGCCCTCAAATGCTTGAAGTCTTTCCCTAGAGCCTTCCTTTACTTTAACTTGAACAACAACAGTATCACCGGGACCAAAGTCAGGAACTTCTTTTGTCATTTGCTCTTTTTCGAGCTCCGCTATTATCAAATTTTTATTTGTCATTATCTTATTTTCCGCTAACCGCTGTTTTCAGGGACGCTATTGTATCAATTAATCTTCAAATTTAAATACTTGTATCAAATTTTATTAAAATCCTGGCTTTATTTTCTTCTTACTTCCCTCGTTATTTAATAAATCAGGTCGTTTTTCTTTTGTTTTCTTTATTGCCTGTTGATCACGCCAAGCTTTTATTTGACTATGATGACCCGACAAAAGTACCTCAGGTACCTTTATACCATCAAAAATCTCTGGTCGAGTGTAATTTGGAAAGTCAAAGATATCATCAGAAAATGAATCTTGGTTCTTAGACATTGGATTTCCTAGTACACCGGGTTTATATCTTACTAATGCATCAAGAATTACCATAGCCGGTAACTCGCCGCCACTAACTATATAATCTCCTATAGAAAGCTCTTCATCAACTTGCGTTTGTATAATTCTTTCATCAATTCCTTCATATCTACCTGCAATAAAAATAAAGTTATTCTCATCAGTCATAGATTTAATCTTTGATTGAGTAACCAACGCCCCTTGAGGCGATAAATATACGACTTTCAAGCTGTCATCAATCCAATCTCTAGCCTTAGATATAGCATTTTTTAATGGCTGAGGTGACATGACCATGCCTGGGCCCCCACCGAAAGGGCGATCATCAACTGAATTATATTTATTATCTGTGTAGTCTCTAGGATTGAAGAACTTTAATTCAATAATGTTCTGCTTAAACGCACGAGAAGTTACCCCATAACTCGTCAAAGCCTCAAACATTTCTGGGAAAAGAGTAACAATACCAATTTTCATATTAGTCTAGTAATCATCATGTCTGAAATTAAAATTCCGGATCCCAATCGACCTCTATAAATCCGTCCTTTAGATTAACACCAACTAAAAATTCATTAGCACAAGATATAACACGCTCTCTAGTATCAATGCTCTCTTTATTTCCTTTCACAACTAAGACGTCATTAGATCCAGTCTCTATAATAGACTCGACAATCCCCAATATTTGCTCACAGCCGTGATAAAAAGTTTTTACCTTCAGACCTTTGAGTTGGTGCCAATAAAATTCCTCTTCGCTTAACTCGCGCATACATTTTTCATGTATCTGGATTTGTTTATTCACAAAATAGATAGCCGAGTCACGGTCATCGATCCCTTTTATTTTAGCGATAAAACGATCACTATGCTTTAGATAGTTTTCAAAAAAAAACGACTCATTCTCTTTTGAGCTTTTGATTGAAAGAGCCTCAAAACAAAATAAGTCAGTTGGTTTTTCAGTAAAAGAAGTCACAGTAATCCAGCCTTGAACGCCATGGGCTTTGCCAAACTGTCCAATGCTTATTTTCTTTTCGTGGGATTCAGTCATACGGGCTGACGTGATGTCTCCCTAAGCTACTTTTTTAGTAGCCTCTTTGACGAGAGACGATACTCTTTCGCTCAGTTGTGCGCCCTGTCCTTGCCAATGTTCAATACGCTCAATATCTACTCTTAACCTCTCTTCTGCACCTCTTGCGATAGGATTAAAGAATCCCACACGCTCTATATAGCGAGAGTTTCTTGCACGACGTGAGTCAGCAACTGTAAGATGATAGAAAGGTCGTTTTTTTGAACCACCTCTGGACAATCTAATCGTTAACATTAATTGTTCCTTCTCTGTTTTAACGAAACAAGCAGTATTAGTGCTTTTCACCTAAATTTAAGGTTCGCCAGTCTATTCTAAAACAATGACAATTGGAATACTTTTTTCTCTTAACATTAGACTAACATTAAGAAAAGGTTTTTAAAATCTTGGAAATCCTTTGCCTATACCGCTAGCTCCTTGGTTCATCATGCCGCTCATACTCCGCATCATGTTTTGCATCCCTTTGCCTTTCATCTTTTTCATCATCTTGCTCATTTGCTTATGTTGCTTCATTAAGCGATTTAAATCCTGGATTGTAGTACCAGATCCACTCGTTATTCGGCGTTTACGCGAGCCATTTAATATATCAGGGTAGCGTCGTTCATGCGGTGTCATTGAATCAAGAATGAATTGCATTTTATCGAATTGTTGGTTAGCTTGCGCAGTCTCTGCGACTTGAGCCATGTTTCCAATTCCAGGCAATTTGTCAAGCATGTTTGACATGCCTCCCATGTTTTTCATTTGTTGCAATTGATCTCGCAAGTCATCTAAATCAAAACGTTTACCTTTAATAACTTTTTTGGCTAATTTGTCAGTTTTCTCTTTATCAACTTTGCTTTCAACTTCTTCAATGAGTGACAACATATCACCCATACCAAGAATTCTTGATGCGAGTCTATCGGGATGAAAGGGCTCAAGCGCATCTGTTTTTTCGCCTACTCCTAAGAACTTGATAGGCTTACCTGTAACCTGTCTAACTGAAAGTGCAGCTCCTCCACGGGTATCCCCGTCCACTTTCGTTAAAATTATTCCAGATAACGGCAGACTGTCATTAAAAACCTTTGCCGTGTTTACAGCATCTTGACCAATCATCGCGTCAATGACAAAAAGAAGCTCAGCTGGATTCGTCAATGCAGCCAATTGTTTTAATTCGCCCATCATTTCGTTATCAATATGCAATCTGCCAGCTGTATCAATAATCAAGACATCTATAAATTTCTTTTTTGCCGATGCGATAGCTGCTGTAACTATGTCTTTTGGTTTTTGACTTGGAGAGCTCTCAAAAAACTCGACATCTACTTCTGAGGAAAGAATTTTGAGTTGCTCTATTGCTGCGGGTCGGTAGACGTCTGCCGAGGTCAACATGACCCTCTTACCTTTATCACTTTTAATATACTTAGCTAACTTTGCTGCGGTGGTTGTTTTACCAGCTCCCTGAAGTCCTGCCATCATAATAACCGCGGGAGGTTTACCTACTAAATCAACACCCTCATTTTTTTCTCCCATTAATACTTCAAGTTCACTTTTGACTATCTTGAGGAACTGTTGACCGGGATTAAGGCTACTTGCCACCTCAACCCCCAACGCGCGATCTTTTACATCATTTAAAAATTGCTTAACTACAGGAAGAGCAACATCGGCCTCAAGCAATGCGATACGCACATCTCTCAAAGTATCTTGAATATTTTTATCACTGAGACTTGCTTTGCCAGAAATCTTCTTAATGCTGTTACTTAGTTTTTCCGAGAGACTTGAAAAAATTGCCATACAAATTACCTAATTCCACTTATCTTTTATTGATAATAATTATCATTGCGACTTCAACATCAAAGCCAATTATGCCAAACTAAAGGACGTTTTTGTTAACCGTTCTCTATATGTCAGCTTTTATATTTATAACAATTTTATCCTATGTTTTTGGTTTTTTTTATCTTTTAATCAATCTGATCAAAGGATTGAGTAACAAATTCCCAAAATTCCAGAATGCGTTAGCCCTAATACTTCTGTTCCACTTAATTACCGTTGTTGATTTAGTGCTTGTAGACAATGGTCTAGATCTCAGCCTCTTCAAGACCTTTGTTTTAATAGCTTTTATTATTAACACTGTAATTTATATAAGTAGCTTTAATAAATCACTTCACAGCATGTATTTGGTACTCTTTCCGATTTCAATATTTAGTCTTTTATTAGGTCAATTTATATCGCCAACAAAAACATTGACTGATCTATCTTTACCTATACAAATACATATTATCATTTCATTTCTTTCCTATAGTTTCCTAGCCATTGCAGCGCTTCACTCAATGATGACGGGTTATCACCATTTGCAGTTAAAACAAAAAAATCAAAACTTTTTGATCAACTCGTTTCCACCACTACAAACTATGGAAAATTTTCTCTTTGAACTCATATGGATTGGTGTTGTTTTGCTCACTTTATCTCTTGGTTCAGGATTCTTATTCTATGATAATTTATTCGAGCAAAAGCTATTGCATAAAGTCATCTTGAGCTCTCTCGCTTGGGTTACTTACGTAATTCTTCTCTGGGGAAGATATCAGCGAGGATGGAGAGGAAACGTGGCAATTGCATGGACATGGGCAGGATTTATTTCAATCTTAATGGCCTATGTTGGGAGTAAAATAGTCATAGAATTCTTATTGATTTAACTCGAAATTTACAATTCTAAGTTGCTTATTTTAATCAAGTACTTCAACATATACATGACGTAATTATTTGGACAAATTTTTGGACATGTCAGATCCCACTATCCTGTGGGTTTTACTAGTAATACTGCTTATCCTTTCCGCTTTTTTCTCTGGCTCAGAGACAGGCATGATGGCGCTTAATAGATACAGACTACGGCACCAGAAGAAAAAAAGTTCTGGCGCTCGTCGGGCAGCTAAACTCTTGGAAAAACCAGATAGGTTGATTGGATTAATACTGATTGGTAACAATGCTGTTAACATTTTGGCAGCGATAATAGCTAATATGCTAGCCATCATTTATGTTGGTGAAGCCGCAGCGCCATGGGTTGCAACTGCATCGCTGACGGTTTTAGTGTTAGTTTTCTCTGAGGTAACCCCGAAGACAATCGCGGCTCAAAATCCAGAGTGGTTTGCTTTTAGGACAAGTCATATCCTGCGACCATTAATGCAAGTTATGGTTCCATTAGTTGTTTTGATAAACAAATTTACCAACTTTGTAATCTCACTATTAGGCTTTGATCCAACCAAAGATAGAGATGATGGTCTAGATTCTGAGGAACTCAAGTCTCTGGTTGATCTGTCCAGTCACAAGCTATCCAGCAATAATCAGGGCATGCTGAAAGGAATACTGGATCTTGAGAACATCACTATTGAAGACATCATGATTCCTAGAAATGAGATGCAAGGAATTGACTTGGAGGAGCCGATAGATTCCATTAAATCGGCTATTTTGGATTCTGAATATACAAGACAACCTTTATACAAAGGCGATATAAACAATATCATTGGCGTTTTTAATACGAGGAAAGCACATCACTTATTAAAATCACAAAAGGTCTCACATAAACTGGTGCGTCAACTATCAGAAAAAGCCTATTTCATCCCAGAGAGTACAACCTTAATGAATCAACTTTTAAATTTCCGTGATAAAAAAGCGCGATTTGGAATTGTGGTTGATGAATATGGTGAAGTTCAAGGATTGGTAACTCTAGAGGATATACTTGAGGAAATCGTCGGTGACTTTACAACTGACATAGCTGATCAGATTGATGAGATTCATAAAATTTCAAAAGATAAATTTGAGATTGATGGCGGGGCCACGATAAGAGAAATAAATAAAGCCACTGGTTGGTCGTTGCCGACTGATGGCCCTAAGACACTAAACGGCTTAGTTCTCGAACAACTTGAGAATATACCGGATGGAAATATAAGCTTTTTGATCGATAATTACTGCTTTGAAACGGCAAATATAGAAGGAGCCATGGTGAAAAAAGTATCAGTGTCTAAACTACCTAATCCATCAAAAAAGCCCTAAAATACAGAATGAAAATGGTACGCTCTTGTTATTGAGCCTCTAAAGTAGACATCATATCTTTTGCCTTCTGAACATACATTAATGCCCCTGCATGAATCATTGACTTCATTCTTTCATCTACTTGCTTGATTATTTTACCTGGCGAACCGACAACCATAGAACCATCTGGTATTACTGCATTAGATTTCACTAGAGCGTTGGCTGCAATTAAACAATCTTTGCCAACAACAGCTCCTTCAAGAACAACAGCATGAATTCCAATAAGAGACCTATCACCGACACTTTTACAATGGACCATAGCTTGATGACCTATAGTAACGTCATCACCAATATGCATTGGTTGCCCCGGATCAACATGAAGCACGGCTCCGTCTTGCACATTTGTTCTTTGACCGATCTCAATTTTATCCAGATCTGCTCTTATAACTGCATTAAACCAAACACTAGATTCTTCTTTTAGTTCAACTTTACCGATCACATCAGCACTTTTGGCAACAAAAACACTTTCATGCACATTTGGTAAATCTTTCCCAAATTTATATAACATCTCAATACCTAAACATCGATTTTAATGAATTTTACTCCAAATTTTTGCCATTGATACATCCATTACCTGTTCAATCAAGTCGGTGATTACTTTTAAAGTAAATCCCCAAATTTTATTTTTATTGTATATCAACACTGGTAATTTAATGTCTGCGTCACTTTGTCCGCTATCTGAGCCAAATTCAATAAAATCATAACTATCCATATCTAAAAAAGCTTTTAGCGGCACATCAAATATAGATTCAATTTCATCTGGATTTGCCGTCAAATCTAAATCACCAACCACCGTTGAAACAAATGGAGTCACATCAATATCTCTTCTCCAGGGAGATGCTGGAGGAAGCATTGCAATTATCTCCACAGATTCTCTCGATAGTCCAATTTCCTCTGAAGCTTCTCTCAAAGCTGTTTCTGTGAGTGACTTATCATCACTCTCCCACATGCCTCCCGGAAAGGCGACCTGTCCAGCGTGATGTCTTAAATTCGCGGCTCTTTTGGTTAGAATCAAACTTGGCTCTTTCTCAAGATCCTTTAATATTATTAGTACCGCAGCTGATTTTGACGTCCTAGCGCTTTTGGGGATACTTTCTATAACAGGGTATCGACTCAATCTATTTACTATATGCATTTTCATATGTGCATTATACTCTGAAGAAATAACATAATGAGCCTCACATGAACTTTTGTACCGAATGCGGATCTGCCGTCATAAAATCAATTCCTGAAGGAGACAACCGCCCAAGGTATATATGTTCAAATTGCAATGTAATACATTATCAGAACCCAAAAACGGTAGTGGGTGTTTTGCCAACATACAAGGAGCAAGTTTTGCTATGCAAAAGAGCGATACAACCAAGACGGGGTTTCTGGACGCTACCTGCAGGTTTCCACGAATTAGGTGAATCAACTTTAGAGGGCGCGCTTCGTGAATGTAAAGAAGAAACCAATGCAGAAATAATTGAGCCAACTTTATATGCTATTTTTGATATCCCTCAAATCAGTCAGGTGTATGTGTTCTTCAGGGGTGAGATTAAAAGCAAGAATTTTGGCCCTACTGAAGAATCCTTGGAAGTCCAACTATTTAATGAAGAAGAAATTCCGTGGCATGAAATCGCATTTCCAATGGTTGAGGTCACACTAGATAGATATTTCTTAGATCGATCTAAACACGCTTTCCCAGTATTTAGAGAAGAAATTAGAAGACCATGGAAGAGCAAAAGATTAATACAGCAAGATTAATTTATCATTTCTCGAGGTTCTATTAATTGCATATCTGCATCTCTTTTCACTACCCTTTCATCGCTCTTTTGCAGGCCAAACGTCAGTTCTCGTTTTTTACCAGATAATAGTAATGTTCCTGCAATTCGATCCCAAAAAGAGAATATGCTGCCCATGTTAAAATGATTACTGCCCACGGAATGGTGAATCTGATGCTGGGCCGGACTAATAAAAATTTTCTCTAACTTTCCAAAAGAAATCCAAATGTGAGAGTGCCGTAAATTAGCCGCGGCCAAATTGAACAAAAAACCAAACATATCGACACCCAATATTTGTAGGCCTGTCAATTTACTGGAAAAAAGCCATATGAAAACACCTGTCACAAATCCAAAAACTAAAAGCCGTCGCGTAAAGTACAGTAAGCTTTCCACAGGATGAACACGAAAAATAGTCAGGGGCGTAAGGGTAGTGGCGCTGTGATGTGTTTTGTGAAAATACCAAAGAAAGTCAACATTATGCATACAATAATGGAGAAGAAATCGGCTCAAATCATCAAGAATCAAATAGGAAACACTAAAGGCAATCGCGATCCAAACCCAACTCATCTCAATGCTTGGTGCATCCCCGAGAGAATCTTGAAGAAATCCACCTACTAAGACTGTTACCGCAACATGGCTACCAAACAGAGGAATCAAAAGTGTGATTCTCATGATTGTATTAACAACCAGTAATACTAAATCATATAAAGTTGACGTATTGATCCAATAGTTTTTATTGAACAGTCTTCTGAGTTGACTCAATGGTCGAAACCTCTTCTCCTGAAACGAAACAACAGCTGAGGCTATTACGAGAGCAGACAAGAGATAACCCCAGTAAACTCTCTCACTTGGGTCAAAAAATTTTTCTGCAGGTGCCGCTAGTAACTCAAACATTCAAAAATATCTCAAATTAAAGTTTATATCGCCCTTCAAGCATTAACATTCTCGGCAAATTTGGTCTCGCTCCAAATGGTCTATGAGACACGATGTACCTTTCATCCATTAGATTCCGCACTGAAAATTTGATATCAGAGTCATTACCTAACTCTTTAGATATACTTAAATCTAGGGTAACTAGATTGTCAGTATGAAGATCTGAATCGACGGCTCCAATTCCTGGGACCTCACGCATTCCGTGTTGATATTTAGCAGCTAAGTTAACCGACAATTTATCAGAATCGAAAGCTACATCGAGTCTTCCAACATGCTCCGGTATATAAGGTAGAGAGTCTCCTTCATTCACCAAACCCCACTGCGAAAAATTGGAGAAAAAAGAGCTCTGGAATTTCGATTTTGAGTACGTATAAACAAAATCTGTTGTCAATAAAATAGTCTCAGATATCTGCCATGATTCACCAATCATAAACTCTGTCCCCTCTACAAGTGCTCCTCCACCCGCGAACTCTTGACCAATCTCACAGTCAGAATCTGAAGCTCTACAACGTCCTAATAAATTATCGTAATCGCTCTCAAAAGCTATCAACTCTATATTGAGTGAGTCGTTGTGATATCTGAATCCATACTCAAGATTGATACTCTCCTCAGCTTCGGTGTCTTGCTTTCCAGGGCCAGCGGGAGAAAAGCCTACATAAATCCCTGCTAAAATACCTAAACTATCATTTAACTGATAATTCACGCCTAAACCGGGTGCTGTGATTGACTGCTTATTTTTAGATAGGTTTGATGTCAATCTATTATCAAAATCTCCATCAATTTCTTCGTGTCGTAATCCTAAAGTTAATTTCAGATCATCAAAAGTAATCTCATTTGAAATATACATAGCCAGAGCTGTTGTCTCGGCGTAATTATCTGACTTTAGTGGTCTTTGAATCCCATCGCTGACCAATTGCTTATTTCGCATTAGATAGCTCTTTTGTTGATGCTGCCTTCGCACATCATCATGATGATATCTGATACCCACTCGCAAAGAATGCTCGATATCAAATAAGTTAACGACCGCTCGTATATCAACCTGAGCTCCTTTAGAACTGAATTCCCGGTAATTATCTGTAACATCGATTGTAAGATCTGTGAAGTCACCGACTATCGAGTCTCTCACGCCAGTAAGCGTTTCATATGCACTTCGGTAGGACTCTGGTGACCTCAAGACGTCTTGGGTTCTGGGCCCATCTATAAATCCATCAAACTTATTCCATGACCGATTAAACTCATTCAAATATATCTTAGAACTAATTTCATAACGATCTGTAAAAAATATATCGTGCGACACATGAAATTGTTTGTGATCTGAGACAAAACGATCTAACTGAGATGCTGAATACCTTCTGTTAGGGGATTGAGTGAAGTCATCATCGGTCAAACCTAAATAGGTTTCATCTGCATCTTCGTCGGCATAGCCTATTTTTAGGTTGATGAACTGGTTTAGTTCTGTATCCAATTTACGTTGAATCTTTAAGTTAAAATCATTTCGCACGAAACCTGTGTTTTCCCCATTATCTTGATATTTGAAGCCGTCACTCTGGTATCTCAGTGCATCAATTAGTACTCCTGTGTTATCACCCACGATTGCACTCTCGGCACGAATCTTTTTATACCCGTCCGTTCCAAATTCCGCAGATAAATAGTGCTCGTTAGTTTTTGGTACAGATTTCGTCAAGAGATTTAATGTCCCACCAACGGTATGAGGACCACTAAGTATTGCCGATGGGCCTTTTAATACCTCTATTGATGAAAGCCTTGCAGCGTTGGTTATGTAATAGGCTGCTGGTGCAGAATACGGTGCAGGACCAATTAAAACTCCATCTTCCAAGATCGTAACCTTCTGGCTACGATCCGAAGTTGCTCCCCTTATGCCTATATTTGGCCTAAGTCCAAAGCCATCCTCTTCACGCACATAAACGCCAGGCACAAAACTCATTAACTGATTTAAGTCAGAGTATTTATGCAGTGAAATGTCCCCTTCAGATATTTTAGCACCAGAACCGGCCAAATCCATCAAATCAGCATTACTGCCAATAATCAGAACTTCCGTGATTTCCTGTTCGTCAGAATCGCAAACGGAAGTGAGAGCAAAAAAATTTATTAAAACTAAAAAAAATCCTGTGAAATTTTTCAAATTAGTCTGTGTCCCCACCCGTGCTCTCTGGGAGATCAACACCCAAATAAGTAATAAACTCTATTTTTAAATCATCCGTAATTCGCTTCATCATCCCCGCTAAATTACATGCAGGAAACTCTGAAGCTACATCTGGATTATTAAATGCATTGGCGCAGGCCGTTCCATCTTCTGAAGATTCAATTTGATTGACAAAGTGTTTTAAGGAAACGTAATCATCAGCACCAACAATTAAGTTAATCTCATCAACCACTCCAGAAATCAGTGCCTTGAAGGACGACGACCAATTATTCCCAGAAACCTCGTCAGCCAAGTCATCCAATCCCAAATCAAAAATTTCATAAAGTTGTTCTGCATTAGTTTTCACGTTGTGAAGGGTAGTCTCACTAAATGGTGATTCAAGTAAATCAGGACATGTTAGATTTCCTTCAGAGCAAAGGGAGTCAACCCCTAGTGGGCCGTTTAATTTAGTTGATTTTGTAATCTTTTCAAAATAGAACAAAGCATCAGTCATTAACTCAAAATTTGTACCTATCTCACCCGGATCTAAAAATCCTTCTCTGTACGAGGTCCAGTCTGTATATACTTGACTAGCGTTTGAGGACACGTCTGTGGCAATTAATTGATTCAAATGGCATCTTTGCTGCTTCCGATCTAGGTCTGGTAATTCGTTCCAAGAAGACACGGTCGAGACATTTGATGCGCATGTATGATCTAACTGGGGGTTAAAAAGCAGGTATTCGGTCGCGGCTATACTTCGTTGGTTTCCTGTTGTAACAGAAACGTCATATGTCGCATCACTGTTTGCCCTTACCACGGCAACATCAGTTGCACAGGTAGAAAGCTGTTGGTCATCGTAATGAAAATTAATATTGTTTCGCAAAGCTTTATTGTTTCTTGCACCGGGACCAAAGTTACCCAGTTCTGCTTTTTGGACGAGTTGCATAAGGTCGAGCCAAGAGTTCTTAGCCGCCATATAAGCCTCATCCTCAGAGTCTGTTCCAAGCGAATCACAATAATTCGCTAAAGGTCCATCAGCTTGTGCAAAGTTTGAAGCACTGTCAGACAAGTTTTTGTAATTTGGCATAACAATCGTGTCAACAATTGAAGTCAAAACGGATGTTTTTGTCACTGAGGCATTCGGATCAACAACACTGATCACTCGAATGATGGTCTCAGCCTCATTCCCAGCTGAGTCAGCAACATTATAAGTGACATCATACGATCCAATCGTATCTGTTTTTACATTAGAAACATCAATTACTATGCTCCCACTTATGTCTCCATCGACATCATCAACAGCAGTCGCACCAGCCTCGGTATATGCGTCATTTAGGTTAACAGTTTGAGGGTTGTCTCCCTTCAATGTAATCACGGGAGCAGTAGTGTCAACGGGACTTGCTGTTTCCACAACACTAACATTTCTAGTTTTTTCTTGCGCCTGATTACCAGCCGAGTCTGATACATTGTAGGTCACGAGATAATCACCTAAGGACGAGCCGTCAACCGCGCTATTGTCTATAACAATATCACCACTAATATCTCCATCAACATCATCAGAAGCCGTCGCTCCGAGTTCTTCATAAGTATCTCCCATCTCTAATGTCAGGGAGGACGCACCCACCAATGTTATAACCGGTGGAGTAGTATCCGCCGGAGGTTCGGGCTCATACGGAGTTGTATCTGACCCACCACCACCGCCTCCACCACAGGCAGTTAGACCTAAAACTAAAAGAGAGACTGTTAACTTTCCAAATGTACTCATAAGAAACTTCCTATTAACTACCTAAAAAAGACAGGGCTAACCAAAGTTAGCCCCTTTCAACATACTTAAACAAGCAGGATCCAGATCATCCTAGACAAAATATTACCAAGTTACAGTATTATGGTCAGAGAATCCGTATGCAGCCTGCAAAATATCTCTTGCCTCCACCAGTTTTCCTGCATATGCGTATACGGCATCAGACGCCGATCCACTCGCTGGAATACCGTTTTGACTCCCATCTGCCAAAACTGGCGCATCACCTAAGAGCGATAGAACCTTTTTAAGATCATCCAAATCAACTGCTGTAACAGCCTCATCTCTAAATGGAGATGCCGGACTAAACTGCAAGCTTAATGCAAATCCTTTGAGTTCTGACCAATGCTTTGCAACATTTTCAAAGTTACCAACACTCGCAGGCGCACCATTACTATATTCACCAATATCGGCCAACACATCATTTACATAATGCACTGCTGTTGCAGCAATACATTTTTCCCATGCAATAGACGCATGATGGATATGCTCTTGCATCTTTGTGTTCTCAGCTTCTGTTAATTCTGGATTTGCTTTATTCGCGGCATTACTTAATATTTGACGCGCCGCCAACATAGGCTCCATCGCTTCTGTGGAAAAATCCGTCGGATTTGGACCAGAGGCAGAGCCTGCATCTCTTTTCGCACAGTTCTGAGAATGACCGAAGAAATATTCACTACGCAGATCTATCATGCCATCAGCATCAGAATCATGATATCCATTTTTGTATTCATCACGACCACTTTTTGCTCTTGCCTCCAAATCTGTATAATCCATTCCATCTCGGGCTGCACCATAATAACCAAATCCTTCATCAAATTTGTGCTCAGCATATGTGTATGCCTTCGTTCCATCCTGAGCCGCAATATATTTAATTCCATCACTATTAGTTCCAATGAAATTGGTCATGAAGTAGTCGTTGGTGCCTTGTGAGAAGTTAACAGCTCCCATAAGAAACTTTTGCATCAACTGCCGGTAGTTTCTTCCGTGCGCGTCTACATTCACATGCGCAGCAGAAGACGCACCAGAGGCATCTACAACGATCGTAGCCACACCGTCTGAGGCTAGGTTCGCTTGCGTTTCAATCCACTGATTAACAAGATCAATCGGTAATGCTGGACTTCCCTCATCCCAACCAAAGAATTCGCCATCAATAAGCCGTGAAGTTTCACCTCCACCTTCACCATCACCTCCTGCAATTTTCTTATGGAGGTTTTTTCCAGTTGAGATATCTCCATAAGTAGCTGCATCTTTAAGTGTTACATTGGCAGAATCCTTGATATAAGTTCCAATCAATGTATCCGCAACGTCTGCATCAGTCCCATATATAAAGAAACTCATCGCAGCAACTTTGTCCACTGCTGGAACAGCTGTGTCCTCCACTAGAACATTTTGCATATAGTAAGCCATATCAGCGATTAAGACTTGACGGGCTGTTTGTCCTGTGTAGCTAACTGATGAATCAGACTCGGGAAAAGCGGCATTGTCATATGCATAAACTGTGGGCATTGCATCACATGCATCACCTGAACCATTCACATCAGAATCTTTCTGATCAACATTTGAAACTAGTGGGCAGTTATCAGCCTCGTTCGCCAATGTATCTCCATCCATGTCTGCATCACACGCATCTCCTGTTCCATCTGCATCGGTATCAGTCTGGTCTGCGTTTGCAACAGCTGGGCAGTTATCACCGTTATCTCCCACGGAATCACCATCAGTATCTGTTGTTTCTGAGGGATCATTTGGAAACGCATCTGCATTGTCACCTACACCATCTCCATCAGAATCAGTTGTCTCAGATGCATCAGTGGGGAATGCATCAGCATTGTCGCCAACACCATCTCCATCAGTATCAGTCGTTTCTGTTGGATCATTTGGGAATGCATCAAGTGCATCTTCTACTCCATCACCATCAGCATCAGGAGGGGTATTGTCTCCACTGCCACATCCGGCTAGAACCGCTACCATTAGAAACATTATTAACTTTGAAATGAACGAATTCATCATTATATTTACTCCATGAGATTTAAGTTTAATGTACCAAAGTAACGGAAGATTACCTTGTATTTGCGAATGATAATTAGTCTTATTAACTATGTCAACAATAATGATAATCCTTATCATTTGCAGTTACAAAAATAAGACTCAGAACGGTTTGATTATCGAGATTTTACAAGAAAACTTTACTGGCTATCAGAGAGCGCCTCATCAATCAGAGGCTTCAGTTCACCTTTCGCATGCATTTCAGTAACGATGTCACATCCACCAATAAGCTCAGCGTTCACCCACAACTGAGGAAATGTCGGCCAATGACCAAATTTTGGTAACTCTTGTCTTATATCCTGATTATCTAGAATATTCACATAAGCAAATTTTTGCCCACACTCCATTAAAGACTGAACTGTTCTTGAAGAAAAAC
>OCZA010000419.1_pt1 | contig 14847 bp, 13 predicted proteins | sample 1539021 | NCBI WGS metagenome assembly OCZA01 (sample SAMEA2619376, study PRJEB22493) | marine metagenome | biome: marine biome (ENVO:00000447); feature: surface water layer (ENVO:00002042); material: "saline water (ENVO:00002010), including plankton (ENVO:xxxxxxxx)" | depth 5 m | reverse complement strand
ATGATATGTGGTATGCAGTTTTAGATGCAGGTAAAAAACATAATTTAAAAGTAATAGCTCCTGCTCACCATAGAAGAATAGCTGCAGGGATTTTATCTTGGGGTCAAGATCTTGACTCAGAAACTTATCCCTTTCAGTGTAATCTTGGATATCAAGTTCCCAGAAAAAAAACATCTGACTACATTGGAAAAGAGGCTCTTGAGGCGATGAGATCAAAAATGGAAGCTGGTGAGAAACCTTATAGTAACCAATTAGTAGGTTTCGCATTAGGTGGCAAACCAATAGATGAATATGCACCTGATTTTTGGCTGGTTTCTGAAGATGGTAGCACACCTGTTGGATACCTAACCTCACCTTGGTATTCTCCTGAATTAGAGACAAATATTGCAATGGGATATGTTCCTTATGAGAAAAAAGATGTTGGAAACAAATTCAAGTTTCATTTACCAGATGAATATTGTGATACTCCTGGTCAGCCAGTCGATGGAGAAATAGTAGAGATACCTTTCAGACCGTCTGTAAATCCTAATGCAAGAGAAATTGCAAAGTCAGAGGGTAGAGACACAGCCTACTAAATTATATTTAAAAAGCCCAGTTTATTGACTGGGCTTATTCTCTATAAATCTAATACAGTTAGACTTTAAAAAAACTAAATTATAAAAATCTTTGACAAAATAAAAGTATCTACTGTAGTCTATCTTTATGAATTTTTCTAAAGTAATAAATTGTGCAAAATTATATGATTTATACGAACAAATTTTTGATTATTTTAATTTAACCATATATGACCTAGAGTCATGCATAGATACAAATTTAAATATAGAAAAGATTAAGAATAAGCTAGAAACATTTTCAGATAAGCATTTCAAAAATGCTCTTAGTGAGTTTAATGAAGAAATAGGAAGAATAAAAAACTATTTACCAGATGAATTATCAAAAATTGAAAAATTATCTGATGATCTTAAATTCAACTTTAATACTTTTTTAGATAAAAATTTTATAGATTTTGAAAAGGTTGCGTCTTTAAAAAATAATTTCAAAATATCAATTGATAAAATAAGTAAGGTTTATTCTTAAACTTTTTTAAGTGTCAATGCGTTTATGATATTAAATTATGAATTATTTATAATTATTTTTTTATTAACAATAATTTTTTTATTATTTTTCCTTATATTTAAATTAAGTAACAGATCACAAAATGTAAAAGATCTAGATATTCAAAAAATTAACCAAAACCTACAAAACTTATTTGATAAGACATTGGAACAAACAGGACAAGTTAATACCAAAATTGATGAAATAGGAAATTTAACCAAGAAAATGACTAATGCTATGACTTCAAATATCAGCGATATGGGAGAGATGGGTGAAGTTATATTAGAAAATATTCTTCAAGACTGTGGGATGACAAAAGATAGAGATTACAAGACTCAGTTTACTGATAAAAATATAGATGGTGAAGTATTTAGACCTGATGTGGTTATATTCTTGCCAGAGAATAGAAATATCGTGATTGACTCTAAAGTGCCGATGAAACATTGGTATGATTTTCAAAATAGTGACGACCAATCTACAAAAGATCTCGCCATAAAAAGTTTTATAACATCTCTAAAAAATCATATAAGCAGTATTCATAAAAAAGAATACTCAAAATTATTGAATATTAATTCTCCAGATTATGTTTTTATTTTTATGCCACATGAATTTGCATTAATCACCGCTCAAAAATATGACACAAATATTCTTAATTTTGCTCAACAAAAACAAATAATTGTCGTTGGTCCATCGACTTTAATAATGTGTATGAAGCTAGTTGAAAGTATTTGGAGATTAGAAAAACAAAATAAAAACTCAAAAGAAATAGCTGATATTGGAGGTCAAATGATAGATCAAATAATTAAATCAATAAGTGTAATAGAAGACTCTGAAAATAGTTTAGTTAAAGCTACACAAAATTTATCCAATGCAAAAAAATATTTAAAAGATGGCCGAGGGTCTTTATTTAATAGAGCAAAAGAAATGAAAAGTCTTGGTGCGAATAATAAAAAAGATTTAAATTAAGTATCTTAGTGATTTTTCCACAATTTTATTATCAGTAGTTTTAATCTTATGAATAATATTTGTCTTTCTATCTTCATCTAAACCCGCTAGGTGCATGACACCAATATTATGGTTAGGTATGAAAGGTTCAACAAACTTATTCTTTTCATTTGAGAACTTGGGCATATGATGTTCACATAACCAATTACAATAGGAAGGTAAAAGTTCAAATTCTAACTGATTCTCAAATAAAGAGATAGCAAGGGCAACTTGATCAGATCCAAAAATTCTTCCTTTTCTCGATGCAAGTTCTAAATTTGCTCTAATTTTTTTCATTCCATCAAACTTGTGATTATATGCAAAACAACCTGCGTTGAGAGTAAAATGGCCAGCATATTTTTTTGCTAGATTTAAAGAAAGACTTTTAGATATATTTTTAAAATTAATTGAATTTATTTTTGTTGGAAAATTCATGAGCCATTTAATATTTATTAGTTTGGGAGATGCTCTATCTACCTGAGGAGTAATTGCAAACCCACTATTGTTTGAACCTTGAATATAATAGTTGAATGTTTCTGGACATGATATCCATGTATCAGAGTCCATCCAAATATAATTTTCATAGCCAGGGAAATATTTCTCTAAATAAAACCTTGAAAATTGGGCTTTTAAAAACTCTCTACCTCTTATTTTGAATTGAGGAATGTTGAATTCCCATTCAGTTTCAATAATTTGTATATTTTTTTCTATAAAAAAACTTTTACTTTGATCTGAAAGACCACAATTCAAAACTGCAAAATCAAATCCCTTTAAATTTTGTGCAGATAGATATAATTCCCTCAAAAGATTAAAGTAATTTTCGTCTGCTGAACTGACAATTATATTTTTATTCATATTTATAATTAAAACTTATCAAATAAATAATGATTAGAGACATATTTTTTTATCTTTTAAATAAGTGTAACTAGGCTCTAAATGATACCTAACTTGAGAGCCTTTTAACTTAAAAATTCCATGACCATTAAACCTAATATCTAGCTCTTTAAAATTTCTAATACTGTTATTTGATAAATATTTTCTCATAACTTTTGTATACATCCCTGGGCCAGTAAAATTTAAAATTGCTAATTTTGGATTAGAAAATTTTTTGTTTTTATACAAAGGATAAGCTTTAATAATTTCTTTAATTAATATTTTTAGAAAGTTATTATTTTTTTCAAACGCTAGTCCCCATTGAAGGATATGATTAAATGGTCTTTTTAAATCAAATATTTTTTTACTACTTGGAGGTATGTAGCACTCTGTATCCTCATAAGTTAGAATAAATTTAGATTTATTATTATGTAATTTTGTTAATGGTACATCACACCCTCTACTTATATCAAAGTAATAACCTCCCTGATCATAAAGTATGCAATACCTAAATATATCTGTTTTGAGTGGCCCAATAACTGAATTTTTAAAGATATTATATATTTTATTTCTACCCCAATTAGATTTCATGTACTCTTTGATATCTTCATCAGAATAAATTTTAAAAGATAAATTTTTATTCGTTTTTCTAAATTTTAAAATGGATTTAGCATGAGTTTTACCAAATTTTTTGTTAATCCAGGTCTGGTGAACTATTGGAGGAATATTTTGACTTGGGGGATTAAGGGCCTTTTGGTCTTTTAACTCCACAAGGGGGTACTCTGTAATTCTTCTTAGTTTATATTTGATTTTATTAAGACTATTATTTTGCATTTCATTAAATTGGCGGAGAGAGTGGGATTCGAACCCACGATAGAGTTGCCCCTATACACGCTTTCCAAGCGTGCGCCTTAAACCACTCGGCCATCTCTCCATAATTATTCATTATCGCCTATTTTTAGAGCCTCAAAAAAAGCTGTTTGTGGGATCTCGACATTACCAAATTGTTTCATTCTTTTCTTTCCCTTTTTTTGTTTTTCTAAAAGTTTTTTCTTTCTACTCACATCTCCACCATAAAGCTTTGCGGTTACATCTTTTCTAAAGGCTTTAATGGTCTCTCTTGCAATAATTTTTCCATAGATTGCGGCTTGAATGGGAATTTGGAAGTTTTGTCTTGGTATTAGATCTTTCAATTTATTACATATTCTTCTACCAATAGTTTCAGCTCTAGTTTTATGAACAATATTTGAGAATGCATCAACAGTCTCTGAATTAACAAGAATATTTAGTTTTACTAAATCGCCTTGGAAATAATCATAAACTTGGTAATCAAAACTAGCATAGCCTTTAGAATAAGATTTTAATTTATCGTAAAAATCTATCACAATCTCATTTAATGGAAGCTCCATTTCTAAAATTGCTCTGTTATTTTGGATATTTAAGTTTTTTTGTTTACCTCTTTTTTCAATACAAAGATTTATAACAGTTCCTAAATAATCTTGGGGAACAATGATTGTTGATTTAACCCATGGTTCTAAAATTTGATCAATTTCCGCAGGATCAGGAAGTTCTGATGGATTCCTTATAACAAATTCATTTTTGTTTCTATCTATTACTTTATAGACAACACCAGGAGCGGTAGTAATTAAATCTAAATCAAATTCTCTTCTCAGTCTTTCTGTAGTTACCTCTAAGTGAAGTAACCCTAGAAAGCCACATCTAAAACCATATCCTAATGCAGCACTAGTTTCATTTTCATAAGTGAAGCTAGAGTCATTTAAAGCCAATTTTTCAAAACTTTCTTTTAACCTTTCATAATCTGATGTGTCTACAGGATAGATTCCACAAAATACAACTGGCAAAGAGGGCTTAAATCCAGGAAGTGGTTTAATTTTTTGGTCATTTAATTCAGCAATTGTGTCTCCAACTTTACAATCAGCAACTGACTTTATACTCGCATTGATAAAACCTATTTCTCCAGGACCAAGCTCGTTACAATAATTAATTTCTGGACTAAAATATCCAATTCTATCTATATTGTACTGTTGATTGTTAGATAGAAACTTAACCTTCATTCCTTTTTTCATAACACCATCAAGAATTCTGACTAAAACAGTCACTCCTAAATAATTATCGTACCAACTATCAACTAACAGAGCTTTTAGATTCTTTTCATTGGTATTTGGAGCTGGGAGTTTTTCAATAATTTGCTCCAATAAACCTTCAACACCTAATCCTGTTTTTGCAGAGACCAGGTGGGCTTCTGAAGTATCTATTCCAATTGTTTGCTCAATATCTTCTTTTACTCTCTCAGGTTCAGAAGCAGGAAGATCAGCTTTATTAAGGACTGGGAGTATTTCATGGTTGACATCAATTGCTTGATAAGCATTTGCAAGTGTTTGGGCCTCAACACCTTGAGTACTATCAACTACAAGAACTGAGCCCTCACATGCAGATAACGATCTTGAAACCTCATAAGAAAAATCTACATGCCCAGGTGTATCAAGAATATTTAGCTGATATTCATCTCCATTTTTGTTTTTATAATTCAATCTCACAGTTTGTGCTTTTATAGTGATACCTCTTTCTCTTTCAATCTCCATTGAGTCAAGGACTTGGTCTTTTTTAGTTCTGTCATCCATACCTCCACAAATTTCAATAATCCTATCTGCTAAAGTAGATTTACCATGATCAATATGGGCTATAATTGAAAAATTTCTTATTTTAGAAATTTCCATTAAGTTCTGATTTTTGCTTTAAATTTATTAGATACTTTTTCTAAAATATTTTTATGAAGCTGTTCTAAGTCTTTTTCTTCGAGAGTTTTTTCTTTCGATTGAATAGTAACTCTGAATGTCACACTTTTACTACTATCTCCTAAATCTTTTGATTCATAGAGGTCAAAGAATTCCACATTCTTAATTAAGTTTTTATCTATACCTGTGACATATCTTTGTACTTCATAAAGGTTTTGTTGTTTTTCAAATATAAATGAAAAGTCTTTTTCACTGAACTGAAATTGAGAGTCTGAGATATTGATAGAATTAATTCTAGATATAGTCTCTATTGGGAGATTTTCAAAAAACAACTCAATTGCATAGGTATTTTTAAGTTTAGGAAATTCCTCCATAATTAAAGGGTGAACTTTTCCATATCTAGCTATTAATTTTTTTCCCATATGAACCTCTGCAGATTGTCCTGGGTGATAGATATTTGAAGTTGATCTTGAAATATTAAACTGTTTTATATCAAAGTTTAATGAACTAATTAATTTTGATGCGAGTTCTGTTAAAGAGTAAAAGTTAAAATTTACAGATTTATAAATTGAGTTTGTGTCATCTTGAGATGAAATAAGTAAAGATAGAATATTCTCTTGAGATTGAGATGAATTATAAATAGGTCCAATTTCAAATAATTGAATATTTTTTATTCCTTTTTTAAAATTTAACTCTGCACTTTCTAAATGATTAAAGATCATTGAATTTCTCATGAAAGATTGATCGTCACTAATTGCATTAGAAATTTTTAAAGATGTATCACCTGTGAGGATTTCTTGAGCTCTGTTTGAGTGAAAAGAGAAAGTTATAACTTCTGAGACTCCATTAGATACTAAGGTTTTTTTAAGTTTCGATATTGTTTTAAATTTCTTATTAACTAATGAATTTTCAATATTATTAATCTCATCTTTTGATGAGGAGGGTACACTTACATTGATATTATCGTATCCATAAATTCTTATAATTTCCTCAACGATATCAATATTATTTTTAACATCATTTCTCCATGATGGTACCAGTACATCGCATTCATTATCACTTCTCTCATTAATTTGAAATTCTAAGTCTTTTAAGATTTTGACTTGTATTTGTGGTTCTAAATCTAAACCAATTACCTTATTAAAATAATTAAAGTCATATTTTATTTTGTGTTCATTAGTGTCTAATTTTCCAGCATCAGTATTTTTACTAACAGATCCTCCACAAATTTTGTTTATCAGGTAAGATGCATATTCTAAACCTTCAAGGACCATATTTTTATCTAAACCTCTTTCAAAGCGGTACCTGGCATCAGAATTAATTCCAAGAGATCTCCCTGTTTTTGCCACACTATTTGGATTAAATATAGCTACTTCTAGAAACACATTTTTGGTATTTTCTGTGCATCCACTGTGATCCCCTCCAATAATTCCCGCAATCGCGAGAGCATTATTACTATCAGCAATTACGGTTGAGTTAACGTCCAAAGTGTAATCTTTATTATCCAATGCAAGAATTTTTTCATTAGAGTTTGCAAGTCTCATATCAAGTTTTTTTCCGACTTTATCTGCATCAAATACATGCAAAGGTCTACCTAAATCGACAGTAATAAAATTTGTTATATCAACTAATGCATTGATTGGTCTTAGTCCGAGGCTAATTAATTTCTTTTGCAACCATTCTGGAGACTTTGTATTATTTACATCTTTAAAGTATCTACTAACGACATACTCACAGCTATTGTCATCATTTTTGATACTCCAACTAATTGGGCTTTCAAATTCTAATTTTTTTATTTTTTCGTATTTTAATGGCTTAAGTTTTCCCATACCTTTTGCAGAAAGATCTCTAGCAACTCCTCTGATACTGAGACAGTCTCCTCTGTTAGGTGTAATGCCTATCTCAAAAATAGGATCATCTAGTTTAAGTGCTTCTACTGCAGAGGTACCATTTTTAAAATTCTCTGACAGCTCGATAATACCTTCGTGATCATCACTCAAATTAAGTTCTCTCTCTGATAAAAGCATTCCTTCAGATGTTTCACCTCGAATCTTGCCTTTTTTTAAATGTATTTGTGTTCCAGGAATATACATTCCTTCTTTAGCAAATATTCCTTTTAATCCCTTCTTAACATTATTTGCGCCACAAATTACTTGATAAGTATCAGCTCCGTCATCAACTTTACAAATGTTCAATCTATCTGCGTTAGGATGTTTTTTAAAATCTTTAATTGTTGCGACAACAAATTTTGAGTATGAGGAATAGTCACTTAAACTCTCCAGTTCAAGGCCTATATTTGTGAGAGCGTCACCAATTTCAGTTGCATTTTTATCTGTCTCTAAATGTTCACACAACCAACTATAACTAAACTTCACTAAAAATCTCCTATGCTAAAACCGTTATTAGCAATCCAATTTAAGTTTCCACTAAAAAATGATCTTATGTCAGTTAGGCCGTATTTTAACATTGTAATTCTATCTAAGCCCATTCCGAATGCAAAACCTTGAAAATTTTTTGTATCAACATTGCAATTTTCTAAAACTATAGGATTTACCATTCCACATCCAAGAATTTCAAGCCAACGATCACCTTGACCTAATTTAATCTTGTTGTTAACTATCTCATAGGCGATATCCATTTCTGCAGACGGTTCTGTAAAAGGAAAATAACTAGGTCTAAACCTAACTTTTAAATCCTGCACATTAAAAAATTGTTTACAGAATTCAATCAGGGTTCCTTTTAAATCACCCATGTTTGCATTTTCATTAATAAACAATCCCTCAACCTGATGAAACATAGGAGAGTGCGTTGAGTCTGAGTCACACCTATAAGTTCTTCCAGGAGCTATTATTTTAACTGGAGGTTTTTCATTTAGTAAAGTTCTGATTTGAACTGGACTTGTATGTGTTCGCAAAACGAAGGGTTTTCCATCTTTATCCTTATCATCAATATAAAATGTATCTTGCATTTCACGGGCAGGATGGTTTTCAGGAATATTTAATGCAGAAAAATTAAAATAATCAGTCTCAATGTCTGGGCCTTCGGCAACTGAGTAACCCATTGATCCAAAAATCGTTATAACCTCATCAAATGTTTTTGATATTGGATGAACCTTTGGGGAAATTGAATTTGGTGGGGGAAAACTAAAATCTAAGGATTCATTTCTTAACTTAGAGTTAATTTCTTCAACTTTTATCTGATTAAATTTACTCTTAATGAGATTATCAACCTCACTTCGTAATTGATTTAATTCAGCGCCTGTAGATTTTTTTTCGTCTAATGATAAGTCTTTTAGACTTTTAAGTAACTCTGTAATTTTTCCTTTTTTTCCTAAATAGGCTACTTTAACATTTTGTAAATCAAGTTGATTAGAGCTTTCCTCTATTTCTTTTGTAGCTTCGTTTAGGACTTTATTAATGTCCATTTTAAATTTTAACTGGCTATATTAGCCTTAGCTTTCTCAACTATTGATTTAAATGCAGCTGGTTCATGAAATGCAATTTCAGATAGAATTTTTCTATTGATTTCAATATTTGCTTTTTTTAATCCATCAATAAACTTGGCATATGTGAGGCCATGCTCTCTAACACCAGCATTAATTCTTTGGATCCAAAGTCCTCTGAAATCTCTTTTTTTATTTCTTCTATCACGGTAAGCATATTGGAGGGCTTTATCCATGCTTTGTGTAGCTACACGGTAGACATTTTTTCTTCGACCGCGATGACCTTTTGTAAATTCAAAAACTTTTTTATGTTTAGCTCTTGCTGTAACTCCTCTTTTGACTCTTGGCATATTATATCTCCTTTACCTATTTGGAATACGGCATCATTGATTCAATTATTATTGATGCAGACTTTGATAAGACTCTTGTACCTTTAGAATTTCTGATAAAAGAATTTGTTCTTTTGGACATGCCATGGCGTTTACCAACGCTTCCGACCACTAGTTTTCCTGAAGAGGAAGTTTTAAAGCGTTTTTTAACGCTACTTTTTGTTTTTAGTTTGGGCATTTTATCTCCTTTTGAGTGAACTAATTAGGTCTTAAGGCATACCCTTGTTTAAAAGCCTGTTCGACCAGTTGAGGTCAATTAAATATCATATAATTTATTTAGGCGCAACAACGAGGAAAGCTTGTCTTCCTTCAATTTTAGGTTCCATTTCAACTCTAATAAGTTCACCAAGGTCTGTTTTAACCCTTTTAAGCATATCGATACCCAAATTAGAATGTTCCATTTCCCTACCCTTAAATCTCAAACTAAATTTAACTCTATTTCCCTCTTTTATAAACTTCTGTGCATTTCTAATTTTGACTTGATAGTCATGCTCACCAGTACCTGGTCTAATTTTAAGTTCTTTAGTTTCAATTACTTTTTGTTTCTTTTTTGCCTCATTTTTCTTCTTTTGTTCTTGGTACTTAAATTTTCCATAGTCTACTATTTTACAAACTGGAGGATTGTTATTTGGAGCAATTTCAACTAAATCCATACCTCTACCTTTAGCAATGTCTATAGCTTCATTTTTTTTCATAACTCCCAATTGTTCACCATCGTCTAGAATTACTCTTACGTCAGCTGCAGATATAAAATTATTTATTTTATGAAGATCTCTTTTGCCACGAAAATTATTATTTCTTTGGAAGGGTCTATTCAAAATATTATATGTAAAAAAAAGGTAAGGAGGTTTGCAATTATAAATATCCTAGGGATTGCTTAAATAAAATCATTTTAGGATTATTAACAAAGATAATTCAATTGTAAATATAAATTATTTTAATATTTGTTCTATTTTATTAATAATAATGTCCACACTGATATTTTTTACGTTAGATGATGTAATTTTATGCACATTATCTCCGAGTGGATAGCACGATCTCGAAATATCATTGTCATTTGCTATCCAAATAACATTTTTATTTGTAAGACCAGCAATATGAGCTGGCCCGGTATCGTTTGTTAAAATTAACTCAGATGTCATACATAATTGATAGAAATCCTCTATCTTGGACTCGTTAATTTTATTTATAGACTCAGGACACAATTCAATAATTTCATTTATAGTATTCAAATCCAAATTGGAGCCAGTTAAATAAATTTCATACTTTCTTAGTACTAAATATTTAGCTACTTGGGCAAATTTATCTGAAGACCATTTTTTATATTCACCAGATTTTGATGCCCCTGGTATAAAAATGACTTTTTTTGAAACTTTTATATCATCTTTTAACATCCAACTTAAATCAGGCCGTAGAAATTGATTTATACCCAAGTGTTTTAATTGATCTTGATGATTTTTTGAGATGTGTTGAATACCAAGTTTTTTTTGCTCATATTTATAACTTGAAAATTTCCTTGCAGATAAAATTTTACACTTTGTAAATATTTTTAAAAAAAAATTGTATATTTCAGTTCTAGTTGAATTTTGTAAATCAATTACCAGATTAATTTTTTTTTCTTTAACTATATTTAAAAGATTATTTACTGATGAAAAGATTGCTTGTCTATTATCAATTAAAATTTCATCAACATAAGGTAAATTTATAAAAGTTTTTTTATAATTAGACTGAGTAAGTAAATAAATATTGGCATTTTGATAATTTTCTCTTAATGTTTTCATAGCTCCAAACGAAATGATTAAGTCACCCAAAGACCCATGTTTAATTATCAAAATATTCATGAACTAACTAATTGATTATAAACCTCTAAAGTCTTTCTACACATCAGATCAGATGAGTAATTTTTTTTTACATAAGATCTGCCTTTTTTGGAAATTGATTGATAGTTTTTTAAAGCATATTTAAAAGTTTTTTGAAAGGAGTTAAATGAATTTACATTAAATAATAAATTTCTATCAAAATAAAAAAGTTGTTCTTTAGTACCTCCTTGATTAGGAGCAATAATAGTTTTACCTGACGATAAAGCTTCAGAGATAGTTCTTCCAAAACCTTCAGGTCTTTTAGAGATATTAATAATTAAATAAGACTCTTGATATAATTTATTAATTTCTAAAGTTGGTTTATGAATTATGACTTTCTCAGATAAATTGAGTTTATTTATTAGTAATTGTATTTTCTTTTCTTCTTTACTTTGATTTGAAGATATTAAATGAATTTTAAATAGATCTTTATACTTTTGCTCTAATAATGAGAAATAATTAAGTAATAATTCGTGTCCTTTCCAATTTGATATTCTTGAGGGTATAAAAATATTTCTATCAATAACTTTTTTTTTTGATGGATGAAAATAGTTAGTATCTATACCTCTAGGAATTACATGTATTTTAGTTTTTTTGGGGTAGTAATTTTCATATGTTTTTTTTACAAAATTAGAATTAAATATAATAGTGTCGCCTTTTAATAAATAACTGTTATACCAATCTTTTAACAAAGACTTAGACTCATACTTGTTGTGAACACTAGTTACAACTTTGATATTTAAGTTTTTAATAAAATTTATAAGAAAAAAAGCAGGTGCTCTGGATGAAATGTGAACTAAGTTTATTCTTTTTTTTATAATTAAATCTTTAATCAGTATTTTTATTTTGTTTTGATCAAAAATATTTTTAAATCTTAAATTATTAATTTTTATAATTTTTAGACCTTTAATATTAAAGTTCTTATCACTGCTTTCACATAAAATATAATTTTCAATATTTTTTTTATTAAGGTAATTAGCAATATCCCTTACTCCTGTCTCAATACCTCCAATACCCATAGATGGAATTATTTGTAAACAAGTAATTTTTTTTGTATTTTTAATCTGTGTCAAAACTAAACTTTTTTAAAAAAGGTAATATTAAAATATCTTATAGATACTACAAAAGAAGTAAAAAAACTCTTATCTTTTTACATGGATTATTATCTGACATGAGTGGTAAAAAATCTAATTTTTTAAACAATTATTGCAGAAAAAATAACATTTCATATTTGTGTTTTGACTTTCAAGGTCATGGTCGATCTAGTGGTGAATTTACTAATTTTGGGATTAGTGATTGGTATGATGACTTAGATAATATTGTAAAATATTTAAAAATAAGAAATTTTATTTTAATAGGAAGTAGTATGGGTGGATGGGTTGCAATCATTTATGCTTTAATGCACCCAAAAAAAGTTACTAAACTTATTGGTATTGCTCCTGCGCCAGATTTTACTGCTAAGTTAATTTGGGAAAATTTAAATATTCATCAAAGAAAAAAAATAAAAAATAATAAAATTGTTAAACAAAAAGTTAGTTCTGATTTTGCTTACTATTATTCCCCAGCATTATTTAATAGGAGTAAAAAATATCTTCTTGAAAAAATTAAGGGTGATTTTTTGGGAGAAACTATTTTCCTTCATGGGGGTCAAGATAAAGCAGTACCATATGGGTATAACGATAAATTTAATTTGAGTAAAAAATTTAAAAACTTTAAAAATATTTTAATTAAACATGCTGATCACAGCTTGTCTGATAAAGAAAGCTTAAAAACTCTATCTAAATTTATTTAAGCTATTTTTGATTTTTTTGTAACTGGAAATTCTAGTTTATCAATCACTTCATCAGGTACAACATGGGCAAATTTTTTGATTTCAGAGTCATAATTTTCAATAATAAACTCAGCTCTTTTAGATTTAGTCTCTTTGTAAAAATCTTTTAAGAGATCTAGAAGATGGTTTTTCCAATCTTGATTATCAACTTCATATAAACTTATAGTTTCCATATTCATTAAATCAGAAATATTTTTTTGATCAGAATAAATAAAGGCAGATCCACCTGTCATTCCTGCACCAAAGTTATCACCAATATTTCCCAAAATAATTGCAGAACCTCCAGTCATGTACTCACATCCATTAGCACCACATCCCTCAACTATGGCCAATGCACCTGAGTTTCTCACACAAAATCTGTCACCTGCTTGACCAGATGCGTACAATCTTCCATCAGTTGCTCCATAAAGAGTTACGTTTCCTATAATAACATTTTCATGGCTTGGTTGAGTAAATGAGTTTCTTGGCTGAACAACAATTTTTCCTCCAGAAAGACCTTTACCTACATAGTCGTTAGCATCGCCAAAAACTTTCAATGTAAGACCTTTGACTGCAAACGCCCCCAAAGACTGGCCAGCTGAACCTCTCAGTTTGAGAGTCACATGATCTTCAGACAGAGAATTCATTCCATATTTTCTTGTTATGACAGAGGAAATTTTGGTTCCAATTGTTCTTAATGTATTTTGTATATTATAAGTTAATTCAATTTTTTGACCTGAATTAATAAAATCTTTGCCATCTTTTTCAAATTGATCATCTAAGGTCTGCGGGACTTCATTTCTTTTTTTCTCAGAATGGTAATCATAGATCTTACCATCGTCAATTTTTGTTAATATAGGATTTAGGTCCAGATTATCTAAATCACTAGACCCATAGTGAATTTGAGATAATAGTTCTGTTTTACCAATTATATCTTTCAAAGATTTATAGCCTAAAGAAGCAAGTATCTCTCTAACCTCCTCTGCAATAAAAGAAAATAAGTTTACGACTTTTTCAGGTGTTCCACCAAATTTTTCACGAAGTTTTTCATCTTGGGTACAAACACCTACAGGACAAGTGTTTGAGTGACACTGTCTTACCATAATACATCCCATTGCAACAAGTGAGGCTGTACCTATTCCGTATTCCTCAGCTCCTAGTATAGCTGCTATAACAATATCTTTTCCTGTTTTTATCCCACCATCAGTTCTCAGAAGAACTTTATCTCTTAAGCCATTTAAGGCTAGAATTTGATGTACCTCACTGATACCTAATTCCCAAGGAAGACCAACATATTTAATACTTGACTGGGGACTTGCCCCTGTTCCTCCTGAGTGTCCAGATACGAGTATTACATCAGCTTTAGCTTTTGCTACACCTGCAGCAACAGTTCCTATTCCTGATTGTGCAACTAACTTGACACAAACCTTTGCTATGGGATTAATTTGTTTTAAATCATAGATAAGTTGAGCAAGGTCCTCAATAGAGTATATATCATGATGAGGTGGAGGACTGATGAGTGTTACACCTTTTGTACTATGTCTTAATTTAGCTATTAGATCAGTGACTTTAAAACCAGGTAACTGTCCACCCTCTCCCGGTTTAGCACCTTGTGCAATTTTAATTTCTAATTCTGAAC
>OCZA010000418.1_pt1 | contig 14868 bp, 15 predicted proteins | sample 1539021 | NCBI WGS metagenome assembly OCZA01 (sample SAMEA2619376, study PRJEB22493) | marine metagenome | biome: marine biome (ENVO:00000447); feature: surface water layer (ENVO:00002042); material: "saline water (ENVO:00002010), including plankton (ENVO:xxxxxxxx)" | depth 5 m | reverse complement strand
GTAATTGTTTTACTCATTGTGTGTTTTACAATAATAGTTCCTCACTAAAATAATTGAGTATGAAAAATAAAGACTATTTATATTTGGACCATGCAGCATCTACTCCGATGCGTAAATCAGCTATTTCAGAATATGTAAATGCAGAGAGCTTTGGTTTTGCTAATTCTTCAGGAGGCCACAAATTATCCCGAGATTCAAAAAATTTATTGGAGGATTCAAGAGAAAAAATTGCTTCGTTACTAGATGTTGCACCTGGTGAAATTATATTCACAAGTGGCGGAACAGAAGCTGATAACTGGACAATAAAATCGTTATTTAGTTCTACTAAACTTGATGAGAACCTTGTGACTTCAAATATTGAACATGAGGCGGTGCTTGCATCAGCAGAATGGGTTTCATCACTCGGTCATAAAGTAAATTACGCAAAATCAAATAACGAAGGATTGGTTGAAGAAGACGAGTTCTTAGATCATGTAAATGAGAAAACAATTGTTGCATCGTTAATGTGGGGAAATAATGAAACGGGAGTAATCCAGCCAATAAGTCAAATATCTAAAGCTATTAAATCAGCTAATGAATCAACATTATTTCATTCAGATGTTGTTCAAGGAATAATCTCAGAAAATATTAACTTTCATAACTCTGGTATTGAAAGCGCAGCTATATCAGCTCACAAGATTGGAGGACCTAAAGGGGTCGGAGCAATGTTCATCAACAATAAATACAAATTGCCAAGTTTTTTACATGGTGGTAAACAAGAGCTTGAGCGCAGGGCAGGTACAGTCGATGTGCCAGGTATAGCTTCTTTTGCCGCAGCTTTGGAGGAACAACAAAATAAATTTGATGATGAAGTTGGAATGATTAAAGAAGAAAGAGAAACCTTTGAAGATAAATTAAAGAACTCATTAGAAGTTGTTATTGTTGGAGACTCCATTGATAGGCTTCCTCATATAAGCAATATTCAATTTGCGGATATTAATTCTGAAGTACTTTTAATCGAACTTGACTTAAATGGGCTTGGTGTCTCAAGAGGATCCGCCTGTGCGAGTGGTGCTCAAAAACCTTCTCATGTTCTTGAGGCTATGAATGTAGATGAAAAATTTATAAACAATCATCTAAGATTTAGCTTTGGTTGGTCAAATCAAAAAGGTGACGGTTCTAAGGCAGCAGATATTGTTATTAAAGCAGTTCAAGGTATGAAGTGAGAATTTTAGTAGCAATGAGCGGGGGTGTTGACTCATCTGTCGTAGCTGCACTTTTAAAAGAACAAGGTCATGAAGTTATTGGTGTAACAATGAAACTTTGGGAGGGACCTGAAGGTGAAATGCCCGAAACAGGATGTTGTACTGCATCTGATAGTGAAGATGCAAGGAAAGTTGCCTCAAAGTTAGATATTCCATATTATGTATTGGACTATACAGAATCTTTTTCCAAAAATGTTGTAGATAATTTTATCGATATGTATGCACAAGGCCTTACACCAAATCCCTGTGTTGAATGCAATAGATCTGTAAAGTTTGACCATTTTTTAAATCAAGCCAAAAAGCTTAACTGTGAAAAAGTAGCAACAGGTCATTATGCAAAAATAATTAAAAATGAAAATTTTTATGAATTACATAAAGCGGATTATCTTGATAAGGACCAGTCTTATGTATTGCATATGTTGAAATCTGATGATTTAGAAAACATATTATTTCCATTAGGTGAAATTACTAAGCCAGAAGTTAGGCAAATTGCAGCGCGGCTTGGTTTGAAAACAGCATTTAAAAAAGACAGTCAAGATATATGTTTTGTTGGAAAGAAAGATTACCGATCATTTGTAGAAAAAAGAATTGACTTAACTTCTGCAGGAGAAATTTTTGATGTCAATGGAAATAAAGTTGGTAATCACAATGGAATTCATGAATTTACAGTTGGTCAAAGAAAAGGCCTCCCTGGGGGGCAAGCTACACCCAGATATGTAACTAAAATAAACGTACAAAATAAAAATGTAATAATTGGTGAGCAAAAAGACCTCTTAGTTGAATCCTTTATCATTGAAGACGTTTCGATCGTTAAAGATATTGAATATGACAATTTGACTGTGCAGACAAGATATAACTCAGAAGACTTGAATTGCAAAATTAAAAAAATATCTGACAATGAATTGCTAGTTGAACTAATAGAGCCAGCTTCAAGCATCGCACCAGGTCAGTTTGGTGTTCTTTTTAGTGGAACCAAGGTTATAGGCGGAGGAAGAATAAGTTCTAAATTAATGGAGTCTGCTTCATGAATCTTAAAGAGGTAAAAGCGCTAATAGATCAATTGTCGAAGGCTGAGCATGCTTATTATGTTTTGAACAATCCAATAATGTCAGATGGTGAATACGACAAATTATTTAATTCACTGAAAAAAATTGAAGAAGATAATCCAGAATTACTTATGGAGGACTCACCAACCCAAAGGGTTACAGAAACTCCAAGTGATGCCTTTGAATCAGTTGAGCATCAAGGAAGAATGTATAGCTTAGATAATATAGAAAACAGCAAAGAGTTAGAAAAGTGGTTTGAGCGTTTAGAAAAAATAACGGATTCAGCAATATACCCGGTTACGATTGAACCAAAAATTGATGGTCTAGCTATTTCTCTGATTTATGTAGATGGCCTTTTGAAAAGAGGTCTTACAAGAGGTGATGGAGTTGTTGGTGAAGATGTTACCCACAATGTCAAAACAATTAGAAATATTCCATTAAGACTGAAAGAAAATGTAAAGGGAACAGTTGAAATCAGAGGTGAAGTTTATATGCCTACAGATAGTTTTAATAATCTAAACAAACAAAGAAAAGAGGATTCTGCAACTTTAGATTTACTTAAAGAAAAAAACAAAGCTGATTTATCTGAGGATGAAAAAAATAATTTACAAAGAATTAGAAAAGAAGGCACAAATATTTTTATAAATTCAAGGAATGCGGCTGCTGGATCATTACGTCAGAAAGATGCTTCAATTACCTCAACAAGGGATTTAAGACTTCTTGCCTATCAATTAATTTATCATGATAAAGAGGTTCAAAATCAATTCCATTCAAAAAATAATGACTTTATGGGAGTACTTGGATTTGAGACAAACAACATTAAAATTTCTAATTCTCAAAAAGAAATCGAGAAAAATATAGATGTTATAAAAGATTCAAGAAACAAATATCTTTATCAAATAGATGGAGCTGTTTTAAAAGTAGATTCTCTACAAACTCAAGACGAATTAGGATTTACTTCAAAATCTCCTAGATGGGCAGTAGCCTTTAAGTTTCCCTCTGAAGAGCAAACAACGGTATTAAAAGACATAAAATTACAAACTGGTAGGACAGGGGCCATTACTCCAGTAGCAGTATTAGAACCAGTGATAGTAGGGGGAGCAAGGGTTTCATCTGCCACACTTCATAATCCAGATGAAATAAAAAGAAAAGATTTACGAATAAATGACCATGTAATTGTAAGAAGAGCGGGTGATGTTATTCCAGAAGTTGTTGCTCCTATAAAGGAGAGAAGAGATGGAAATCAGGATATATGGGAATTACCTAAAGAATGTCCTTGTGGAGAGTCAAGTATTGAATACTTTGAAGATGAAAAAGTTCCACGATGCAAAGAAAAATTATCTTGCAATATAGCTCAAAAAGAGTCCATTATTTTTTTTGGTTCTAAATCTGGTCTTGATATCGATGGGCTTGGTAAGGAAACGGTAGATACTTTATTAGAAAAAAAACTTATTAAAGGCATTGGAGACCTCTACAAATTAGATTTTAATGATTTAATTGATTTGCCATCATGGGAAGAGAAAAAAACAACAAACTTACTTTCTGCTTTAAAAAAATCAGTCGAAACGTCTCCTGAAAGTTTACTTACTGCATTAGGAATAAGATTTGTTGGTAAAAGAACTGCTCAGACGTTAATAAAAAACTTCAATTCAATCGATGGTATTTTGGATGCCGAGAGAGACAATATAGAGAATATACATGGTATTTCAAAAAGTGTTTCAGAGTCTATTTTTGAATGGAAATCAAACAAAAACAATATTGAGCTTATAGAGACATTAAAAGACAGTGGATTTAAATTTGATAAAAAAAACACATCGTCCAAAAGTTTTCTTGCTGGTAATACATTTGTAATTACAGGAACGCTTGAAACATATACAAGACAAGAAATTGTGGATTTAATTGAAAATTTAGGGGGGACTGTAACTACCGCAGTTTCAAAAAATACAAATTACTTAATATATGGATCTAATCCTGGCTCAAAATATGATAAAGCAAATTCCTTAAATATAGATTTGTTAGATGAAGTGAATTTTAAAGATTTAATTAGTAAGTATAAAAAATCCAGCTAAATTCTCCCACATCCGGAAGCCCAGTTACTTTTGACCATTGTATTGTTACAGTATGTTTTCCTGCTATCCAAGATTCAAAAGATTTGTTTGGCCCTGGACGCCAAGTAAACATCCCAATAGCATCTTGAAACAGTATCTCTGACTCGGGAATTATATAATTATCTACTATTAATGTAATTTCATAACCTACTGGTAAATCAACTCTAATGCTTGACTGTTGTGGTACTTGATCATTTGGTAATGGGTATATTTCTTCAACGACTTCAGGTAATTCAACAACTTCTGAGTTATTGATCGAAAAAGTAACTCCATAATAAATAACAAAAATTAACAACCCTGTTAATAAAAGAATAATAAATCTATAAGTGTTCTTATTCATACATTAAAATACTATCTAATAACTAAAAAGAGACCAATATGAATATCGAAAAATTTGAAAATAGAGTTGAAAATATAGACTTAGACAATATTACTCAAGATGATGTTGATCTAATTAAGGAAATAATTCAGAAACTAGATAATGGTGAAATAAGAGTTGTTGAAAAAATTGATAATGAGTGGGTAGTTAATGAATGGGTTAAGAAATCAATTTCTTTATACTTTTCAATCCAGAATTTAAAAGTTATCGAGTCTGGCGATGTAATCTACTTTGATAAACTCGAACCCAAAAAAAATTATGAAAGTTTAAAAATTAGAGTCGTTCCTCCTGGGATTGTAAGATATGGAGCATTCTGTGAACCCGGTGTTGTAGTCATGCCAGGTTTTGTAAATATAGGTGCTTATGTCAGTTCAGGAACAATGGTCGATACGTGGGCAACAGTTGGGTCGTGTGCATATATAGGAAAAAATGTTCATTTATCAGGTGGTGTGGGTATTGGTGGTGTACTCGAACCTCCGTCAGCTATGCCAGTAATTATTGAGGATGGAGCATTCATAGGTTCAAGAGCAATTATTGTTGAAGGGGTCAGAATTGGAAAAGGTGCTGTAATCGGAGCTAATGTTACTATCACATCTTCAACACCAATTATTGATGTATCGGGTGAAGAACCAATCGAATATAAAGGAGTAGTTCCAGAAAATTCTGTTGTCATTCCTGGTACGAGACCAAAGACATTTCCGAGTGGCGAATATGATGTTCAATGTGCATTAATAATTGGAAAAAGAAAAGAATCAACAAATGAAAAGACTTCACTCAATGAAGCACTGAGGACATTTGGAGTAGACGTTTGAATCTAAACGAATTAACTCAAAAATTAATTGATATTGAATCTGTTACTGGAAATGAAAATGAAGTAATAAATTTCATTGAAAAGTATCTAACTGATGAAGGATACGATGGTGAAATATTTAGAAATGAGGGGGGACTAATTGTTTCCTCACCTAACTCAAATCCAAAAATTGCATTAGTTGGACATCTTGATACTGTGCCAATTGATGAGAATCAAAAGGTAGTCTCCGATGAGGAAAATATTTATGGCAGAGGTTCTGTTGATATGAAAGCGGGAGTTGCAGTTATGATGAAAACCCTTCTTGATAAGAATAAGGATGTTATAGGTGTTTTTTATACTGCTGAAGAAGGCTCTTCTGAGCAAAATGGTCTAAATTTTTTGATGGATATATTAAAAAAAGACTTTTCCATAGAGCTTGCGATAGTGATGGAACCAAGCAGCTTGGAATGTCAATTAGGTTGTAATGGATCATTAAATGCCAATTTAGATCTCGTTGGTATTTCAAGTCATTCTGCGAGGCCCTGGATGGGTGAAAATCCTTTTTTTAAACTAAATAAAGTTGCAGATTATCTATCTGAAAACGAAATTAAAGACTTTGATATCGATGGATTAATCTATAAACAGGTTGTGACTGTTACAAAAATCCAAGGAGGTGTTGCCAACAACGTAACACCGCCAAAAATCTCAATGAATGTAAATTTTAGATTTGTTCCTACATTTTCTTCAGATGATGCAGAAAATTATATTAAAGATGAACTTGAACAATTTGGTGAAGTCACAATTAAAAATATAGCAACAGGAGCTCTTCCTAATAAAAATTTAGGAATGATATCTGAATTTATTAGCAAAACTGGGCTTGATGTTACACCAAAACAGGGATGGACAGACGTTGCAAGATTTACAGATGAAGGCATCCCAGCTATTAATTTTGGACCCGGTGACCCTTTGTTAGCTCATACTTCTGATGAATTTGTTAATAAAAATGAAATATTAGAATCTTATGAGATATTAAAAAAATTTCTTGAAAGTACCTAATGACAAAAGATTTTAACATAGACGATATATCCAATCTCGCATCTATTCATCTAGAAGAAAAAGAAAAACTCAAACTTCAAAAGGATTTGGAGATAGTCCTTGAACACGTTGATGCTTTAAAAAATATTGATGTAGAAGATGAGAAAATTGATATTCATCCTTTAAGTAAAATACTTGAGCTAAGAGAGGATGAATCTACACCATCTTTGAGTCATGAAGATGCAATGAAGAACTCTCCTGAAACGAAAGATGGACATTTTGTTGTTCCTCCTTCAATTGAGTAACTGATAATGAATAGAAACATACCTTCAATATCAAAATTAAACAATTTATTTTTAGATAAAGAGTTAAAACCATCTGAATTATTTGAGCAGGTTTATGAGAATGCGTCCTTTACCGAGTCTATCTTGCATGCTCATTTAGAACTTTTTTACGATGAAGGTCTTGAAAACTCAAAAAAATCTGATGAGCGATTTTTAAAAGGTGAGAGTTTAGGAAAGCTTGATGGAATTCCAATCGCTATCAAAGACAATATAAATGTTTATGGGTATAAAACAACTTGTTCATCAAAAATGCTTTCTAATTATGTATCTCCTTACGACGCGACAGTAATTGGAATGCTAAAAGAAACAGGTTCAACATTTACGGGAAAGACAAATCTTGATGAATTTGCTATGGGCTCGTCAACTGAGAATTCAGCGTATGGTCCTACAAAAAATCCTTGGAATCCAGATTATGTACCTGGAGGGTCCTCAGGAGGATCTGCCGCTGTAGTTTCTGCAGGTTCAGCTGTAGCTTCTTTAGGAAGTGATACAGGTGGATCAATTAGACAACCTGCTTCATTTTGCGGTGTAGTTGGTTTTAAGCCGACGTATGGAACGGTATCAAGATTTGGATTAATTGCGTTTGCTTCTTCACTAGATCAAATAGGTCCAATCACAAATACTGTAGATGATGCAAGAATTATATTTGATAACATTCAAGGTTATGACCCTAAAGATGCAACATCCATAAAGCCTGAATATACAGAACCCAAAAATAAAAAATTGAAAATAGGAATAATAAAAGAATTAATGCAAGAAGGAGTTTCAGAAGATTCACAAAATGAAGTAAATAAAGTAACTCAGCTTTTAGAAAATAGTGGACATGAAGTTGTAGAAACTTCGTTACCACTAACTGAAATGGCTTTAAGTGTTTATTATTTAATTGCTCCAGCTGAATGCTCAGCAAATTTATCACGTTTTGATGGAGTACGCTTTGGATTAAGAGAGCCAGCTTCAGGTAGTTATGAAATGATGAATAAAACTCGTGCCGTAGGCTTTGGTGAAGAGGTAAAGAAGAGAATATTGTTGGGAACGTATGCATTATCTGCTGGTTATTTTGATGAATACTATGGAAGAGCATTAAAAGTAAGATCAAAGATAATTTCAGATTTTCAAAAAGCTTTTGATGATTTTGATTTTTTGATATCACCAACAACTCCATCTCCAGCATTTAAATTTGGAGAAAAAACAGAAAATCCTCTTGAAATGTATCTCTCTGATTTATGTACAATTCCAGCGAACTTAGCAGGCCTTCCAGCAATAAGCATTCCAACGGGCTTATCTAATAATAATATGCCTCTTTCTATCCAACTTATGGGAAAACCATGTTCGGATTATTCTTTATTAGATCTTGCAGAGTCAATTGAAGACATGGTTTCGTTTAATCATTTACCAAAGATGACAAAAGGTGATAAATGAGTCTTAAGCCAACAATAGGTATGGAAACACATGTTGAATTAGATACAGAATCCAAAATGTTTTGTTCTTGTAAAGTTGTTGAAACCGATGAGCCAAATATTAGTTTATGCCCAACATGTCTAGGTTTGCCTGGAGCCCTCCCAGTCCCAAATAAAAAAGCAATTGAATATATTGTCATGCTTTCATTAGGAGCAAATTGTTCAATAACTAAAGAAGGAATGTTTCATAGAAAAAATTATTTCTATCCTGATCTTCCTAAGAACTATCAAATTTCCCAATTTGATTTTCCTGTAGGAGTTGAAGGATCGTTAGAAATAGTTATTGAAGATAGCCTTCATACTGTCGCAATTGAGAGAGTACACATGGAAGAGGACACAGGTAAAAGCATTCATTTAGGATCAGGGAGAATAGATTCTGCAACGAGTACTTTACTTGACTTCAATAGATCTGGCGTTCCGCTTGTAGAAGTTGTAACTAAACCAATAATATCTTCAGCAAAAATGGCAGTTGCATACATAGAGGAACTTAGACAATTAGTAATTGATTTGGGGATATCAAAAGGAAAGCTAGAAAAAGGAAATTTACGATTCGACGCAAATATATCTGTTGCTGAAGAAGGTTCTGATGAACTTGGAGTTAAAGTTGAAATAAAAAATATGAACTCTCTAAAGTCACTTGAAAAAGCAATAGATTATGAAATATTAAGACAAACAAAAATGGTACAAGATAAGGAATCAATAATTCAAGAAACACGTCATTGGGACGAGAACAAACAAGTGACGCTGTCAATGAGAACAAAAGAGGGAAGTGCTGACTATAGATATTTTTCAGATCCTGATCTACCAAATATGGTAATAAACGACGAATTTATAGAAATTTCTCAAAATCAGATTAAAGAAACTCCTGAAAAGAAAAGAAAAACACTTCTTGATACAGGGTTATCATTATCAGATTCAAATTATTTAGATAAAGGCCAGAGATGGTTATATGAACTTTATTTGTCAACGGTAAAGGAAACAGGTGATTGTAAATCGACTTTTAATTTCCTTACTGGCGAACTTCAGGGACAAATGAGAAAAGCAGAAATTAGTGAGTTGCCTCAGTGGCTTAATTCAGAAAAACTTGCTAGTTTAATTAATCTCTTTGAAAATAATGAAGTTTCTTTCACATCTGCAAAAGATATTCTCGCAAAATTGTTAATTGAAGATATTGATCCTAAATCTTTTGCATCTGATAATAACCTTATCCAATCTTCTGATAATGATGAAATAAAAGCACTTGTGACTTCGGTAATTAATGAGAATCAAGATATTGTTGAAAGATTAGAAAATCCTGAAGATAAACTTGTTGGCTTCTTAGTAGGTCAAGTAATGAAAAGCTCCGAGAGCAAAGTAAATCCTGGATCTGTAAAAGAAGTTCTACTTAAAGAGTTATTTGGATAATTTGGTTCACAACCATAGCTGATATTAATCCAATAAAACCAGCACCCAAATCGTCATATAAAACACCTAATTTTCCTGGAAGCTTTTCAAGTTCGCCAACAAAAGAAGGCTGTTTCATAATGTCACTTAATCTAAAAACTAAAAAACCAGATATTAAGGGCAATAATTCAGCTCCAGCTCCAAGTGTTACAAGACTCATTCCACAAACCTCATCAAGTGTAATCCAACTTGGGTCTGAAGACGCTTCATCATCATCGACAGTTACAAAATAAAAAAGGATAAGGAAAATAAATAAGATAAATAAGTTAAGTGTATTCCAAATCCCATACCAATCGTCGCCTAAGTAGATCACCAATGTAAATAATAAAGAAGCTAAAGTTCCTCCACCTTTTTTACCTTTAAAAAAAGTTTCCCAAAACAGGCCAACTCCAAATCCTGAAGCAATAAAACGTATCACAATTTGAATAATAGTATTTTTCTTGGATAGAATTTTTAAAAGGTGTAGTATTTATTTACTGTGGAAAAATCTGATTTTATATGGTTTGATGGTGAATTTGTAGATTGGGATAGTGCTCAGATAAATGTAATGACACACACATTGCATTATGGTACTGGAGTTTTTGAAGGAATTAGAGCACGAAATACTGAAAAAGGTGTTTCCATCTTTAGGCTTAATGACCATGTCGATAGGTTATTTGCCTCAGCTGAATCATATAATTTAAAAATTCCATATACCAAAGAAGTTATTTTTGAAGCGATTAAAGATGTTGTAAGCAAAAACAAACTTGAATCGGCATACATTAGGCCTTTAGTTTTTTTTGGTGAAGGAGAAATGGGCCTACTTCCAAAAGATGTTCCGGTAAGAGTTTCAATTGCTGCTTGGCTATGGGGAGCTTATTTAGGCGATGATGCAGTCAATGAGGGCGTAAATGTATGTATATCAAAATGGAGAAGGATTAGCCCAACAAGTTTTATTCCATTAGCTAAAGGAGTTGGAGGCTATATGAACTCAACTTTAGCAAAAATTGATGCAGTCGATAATGGTTATGATGATGCAATCATGCTTGGGGATGATGGGACTGTTGCTGAAGGAAGTGGACAAAATATATTTATTGTAAAAAATAATAATATATCTACTCCTCCAAACTCAACAGGTGCTTTAAATGGAATTACGAGAAGAACAGTAATTGAAATTGCAAAAAGTAAAAACATTTCTATTGAAGAAAAGAATTTGACTGTTGAAGACTTAAAAAATGCCGACGAAGTATTTTTTACCGGGACAGCAACTGGTGTTATCGGTGTAGTAAGTATTGATGGAGATGATATCTCAAATGGAAAAGTTGGAGAGATTACATCAGATCTAATAAATTCTTACGAAGATGTTGTAAACGCAAAGGATGATAATTTTAAATCGTATATAACATTGATTTAATGTCGCAAGAACCAAAAATAAACCTTGATAACGCAAAAAGAATTAATGAGCCTTCCTTGCCTGTGCCTAGAAGATCAAAAAGATATAATGAAAAACTTGACCCAAAAAATCATGAAATTTTTGGAAGCACAGGGCCAGATAGTGGTTTCGCCTTAAAAATTGTAAACAAATATAAAACATTATGGCAACAACATCCAAGGCAAAAACTTGTGACTTCTATTGTGACTAATTTAATGATTAGTAGAGCTTCTCATTTTGGTAGGGCGCCAACTATATATGATTTTCACCACATTTTAGGTATTTTAAGAATTAGCGAAAACAACTTGGGTGATCTCACAGAAGACCTTCTTAATAAATGTGCAAAAGATAAAATTAAGGGTCAGTCGCTACTTTCAATAATTAATTTTTACTAAACACTCTATTTTTCCTATGCCTTAATATTGATAGAAGTATGAAAATTGTAAGAGCAAAACATCAAAACGAAATTTTTTATGGCGAACTTATTGATGGTAAAGTTGTACGCTATGAAGGCTCTCCTCTTGTAGTTTGGGAAAGTACTGAAGAAATATATGAACTCGAGGAAATTGAATTACTAGCACCAGTTCTGCCATCAAAAGTAGTTGCAGTAGCAAAAAACTATGCAAAACACGCTGCAGAAATGGGCTTGCCAGGTTATCAATATCAAGCAGATAATCCTGTATTCTTTATAAAGCCTTCTACATCAGTTATAGGAACTGGTCAAAATATAATTTATCCAAAAATTGGGCAACATGTAGATCATGAAGGAGAATTGGCTTTAGTAATATCAAAAATAAGTAAGAATATTTCAAAAGAAAATTGGACAGATCATGTTCTTGGATTTACAAACGCTAATGATTTATCCGAGAGAGTTCTTCAAGGAAAAACTGGTCATTTTACAAGAGCAAAAGGTTTTGATACTTTTTGTCCACTTGGTCCTTACATTCAAACAGAATTTTCAAGCAATCCAGAGCTAAGTGTTAAAGCATATGTAAATGGAGAATTGAAACAAGATGGCAACACCAGAGATATGATATTTTCAATTGGTGAAATTCTTGAATTCATTACTTCAATCATGACATTATTACCTGGTGATGTTATTTTGACAGGAACTCCTGAAGGGGTAAGTAAAATTGAACCGGGTGATGAAATAAAGATTGAAATAGAAACTCTTGGAAGTTTAATTAATTTAGTTGAGTAAATTATGAAATTAAGAATTGCACCGTCACCAACTGGTGAACTTCATATTGGCAATGCAAGAACAGCTTTATTTAATTGGTTGTATGCAAGAAAGCATAATGGAAAATTCTTATTAAGAATTGATGATACCGATGTTGAGAGAAGCACCCCTGAGTTTCAAAAAAATATAATGGAAGGTCTTGAATGGTTAGGAATTGATTGGGATGAGGGATTTGATAAAGATTCTTCAATATCTTACAAACAATCAGATAGATTTGAAAGATATGAAAAAATTGCTCAAGATTTAGTCGAAAAAGGCTTAGCTTATGAAGACGATGGAGCAATAAGATTCAAAGTTCAAGATGATCAAAATATCTATTTTGAAGACTATATCCGGGGTGATATGAATTTCAACACAAATGATATTGAGGACTTTGTTATTCTTCGTTCAGACAAAACTCCAACATACCATTTAGCCTCAACAGTTGATGATATAGATTATGAGATATCAATTATTGCTAGGGGAGAAGACATACTCTCATCTACTCCAAAACACATCATGATAATGAAAGCACTTGATGCAAAAATTCCTGACTTCTGTCATTTACCATTGTTATTTGGACCTGATGGTAAGAAATTAAGTAAAAGACATGGTGATACATCTGTCTCATCATTTAGGGATCAAGGAATATTAGCGAATGCAATGTTTAACTATATGTCAATACTTGGCTGGTCGCCAGGTGACGATTTAGAGATTTTCCAAAGAGATGTAGCAATAGATAATTTTGATCTTAAAAATGTTCTTCCAAATCCAGCAATTTTTGACACTGTAAAGTTACTTTGGATGAATGGTCAATACATTAGAAATCTTAACAAAGATGAATTTTCAAAAAAAGCTACCGATAATATATCGACGAGTTTGGGAAGAGAGATATTTAAAGAAGAATTAGAAAGAATTAATATAATTCTCCCAGTCGTACAAGAGCGGTTGGAGACATTAAATGACATAACAGACCAGATTAAATTTCTTCTAGATGAACCATTCACTGTTAACACTGAAGAATGGAATGATGCTAACAGTGAAAATGTACAAAATTATCTTAAAAATATTCGAGAAAATTTTAAGTTGATGGAAAAATTTAATTTAGAAAACATTGAAAGCATGATGAGAGAAGAATTAAATGAATTAAATATGAAACCCAAAGAGGGATTTCAAGCAACCAGAATTGCAGTAACAGGTACAAAAATTAGCCCTCCCTTATTTGAGTCAATTTTTGCTCTTGGAAAATCTGCAACGATCGCAAGACTTGCTGAAATGATTGAGAATTTGTAACAAATAATAAATAAGTTACTATATTCTTATACAAATACGGCCCCGTCGTCCAGAGGCCTAGGACGCTTGGTTTTCAACCAAGAAACGCCGGTTCGAATCCGGTCGGGGCTGCTACTTTCGGGGATGGTGTAATTGGCAACACAATGGGTTCTGGTCCCATCGTTGAGGGTTCAAATCCTTCTCCCCGAGCGAGGCCCCGTCGTCTAGAGGCCTAGGACGCCGCCCTCTCAAGGCGGAAACGCCGGTTCAAATCCGGTCGGGGCTGCTAAATACTTACGCCTTTAAACCATCTAGGTGTATTTTTTTGAAATTCTAGAAAATCATCTTCGTCATCAATTTCAAAACAAAATTCTTTATTGAATGATTTTTTTATATCCAAATTTTTTTCTTGAAACATTTTGATGTGTTTTTCAAAACTGTTTTTTCCATAATATAAATGATGCACCTTTTTATTTCCTCCTAAAAGAGGTGTTCCATTATCTTTACTCGAACAGATGATAATATCTGACTGTTTGCATTGATTTATCCATTCATTAGCAAAAAATTTATTAATGTATGGCAAATCTGCATGACAAATAGTCCAAAAATCATAATCTATTGAATTTAAAGCATCTTCTAATTCTTCATTAATCCCTGTTTTTGTGGAAGAAAATATTTTTATATTATTTTGGTTACAAAATTCCTTAACAAGACTGTCACTACTTACACAAACAATCTCAACATGATCATCTTTAAACGATTCAACAATGTTTAGCAGCATAGCTTTTGAAAGCTCAATTCTTTTTGATGTTGATAAAATTTTATCCAATCTCGACATTGGATTAACAAAATCCCTAACCGGAATTGCAATTAAAAATTTTTTTGTCATTAAAGTACTTTACATATTTCATCCTATTAAGTTATATATTGAAATGGCAAGAAAAACTAAAATTATTGCAACAATTGGTCCAAGTGTTAATTCTAAAGAACTAGTTGGTGAGATAATTGATGCAGGTGCCAATGTACTTCGACTTAATTTTTCACATGGAACTCATGAAGATCATAAAAAAGTTGTTGAATGGGCAAGATCTTCAAATAAAAAAATTGCAATTATGCAAGA